>ULJK01006288.1_pt1 | contig 99138 bp, 86 predicted proteins | sample 1950861 | NCBI WGS metagenome assembly ULJK01 (sample SAMEA4835470, study PRJEB28245) | human gut metagenome | biome: gut microbiome; material: fecal sample | place: Denmark | collected 2008
TGTGGGTGGGTGTGCTGTCTTTGCGTCATGTAAAGCGGATGCCTCTGTTCATTCTTTATACCGTTGGCATTTGGACTTGCTATTTCCTGCAATTCTATGTTTCCTTCTTTTGTTTCGATTTTTCTGATGATTTAGGTGTGATGGCAGGATTGGTGATGTTTGCCGTAGGTAGCATTGCGGTAGTGGTTCCGACTCCTAATGGGGCGGGTCCGTGGCATTTTGCTGTCATAACGATGATGATGCTCTATGGAGTAGGAAAAGAAGATGCGGGAATTTTTGCCTTATTAGTGCATGGAATACAAACTTTTTTATTAATTTTGTTGGGTATATATGGATTAGCGGCTTTGCCGTTCACAAATAAAACTAAGAAGTTATGAGTACAATTCTCTCTCTCGCTCCGCAGAATGTGTGGAAGCATTTCTATTCATTGACTCAGGTTCCCCGTCCTTCGGGCTACTTGAAGAAGGTTCAAGAGTTCTTGCTGAACTTTGGAAAAAGTGTAGGCGTAGAGTCATTCCAGGATGAAGCCGGTAATATCATTTATCGCAAGCCTGCTACTCCGGGGATGGAAAACCGCAAGAAGGTGATTCTTCAGGCACACATGGACATGGTTCCTCAGAAGAATAACGATACAGCACATGATTTTGAAAATGATCCTATCGAAACTTACATTGACGGAGATTGGGTGAAAGCTAAAGGCACGACTTTGGGAGCTGATGATGGTATGGGTGTTGCCGCTATCATGGCTATCATGGAAGATAAAACGCTGAAACATGGTCCGTTGGAGGCACTGATTACTGCCGACGAGGAAACAGGTATGTTTGGTGCGTTCGGCTTAAAGCCGGGAACGGTAGACGGTGATATTCTGTTGAATCTGGATTCGGAAGAAGAAGGAGAATTGTATATCGGTTGTGCAGGCGGAGAAGACCTGACAGCTGTGTTGGAATATAAAGAAGTGGAAACTGATCCGGCTGACATCGCTTTGAAAGTTACCTTGAAAGGGCTGCGCGGTGGTCATTCCGGATTGGAAATCAATGAAGGACGTGCCAATGCCAACAAGCTGATGGCTCGTTTCATGAATCAGGTGATTACTTACGATGAGGCTTGTCTGGTTTCCTGGCAAGGTGGCAATATGCGTAACGCGATTCCTCGTGAATGTGAAGTCGTTATTACAGTGCCGGCTGATGAAGAAGCGGACGTACTGGACTATGTGAAGGAGTGCGAAGAATTGTGGAATGAAGAGTATCATGTACACGAAACTCCGATCAGCTTCAAGGCAGAACGTGTGGAATTGCCGAAGATGATGGTTCCCGATGAAATCAAAGATAATCTGGTGGATGCCATTTATGCTTGTCAAAATGGGGTAATGCGTATGATTCCTACTATCCCCGATACTGTAGAAACCTCTTCTAATCTGGCTATTGTTTCTATAGGCGGTGGTAAGGCGGAGATTAAGATATTGGCCCGTAGCTCGCGTGACTCGATGAAGGATTATCTGAATACTGCATTGGAAAGCTGTTTCTCTATGGCAGGCATGGAAGTGACCCGTTCAGGTGGTTATTCAGGCTGGGAGCCCAATGTGGATTCTCCTATTCTGAAAGCGATGAAGGAGTCTTATCAGGCACAATTCGGTAAAGAACCTGCTGTGAAAGTGATTCATGCCGGTTTGGAATGCGGTATCATCGGTGCGGTAGTTCCCGGCTTGGATATGATTTCTTTCGGTCCTACCTTGCGTTCTCCTCACTCACCGGATGAACGCTGCTTTATTCCTTCTGTAGGTAAGTTCTATGATTTCGTAGTAGCTACGTTGGAAAATACGCCGGTAAAAGAATAGTCTTTAAGATCTTATAAAGATTTCGGGCGCGGATGATAGGGATTTCGTCCGCGCCTTTCTATTAATACTCCACTTTGTCACTTTTCTCTGTCCATTGTTGGAATGCCTTTATTGCCTCTTCCGCCAAAAGAATTTCGGAGGGCAGCTTGCGTGCCGAAGGTTTCAGGCTTAACTCATCATAGATAAAAGAGTCATCAAAACCTATATTCTTGGCATCCGTCTTGTTGTTTGCATAATACATTTTATCCAGTCGTGCCCAGTAAATGGCTCCCAGGCACATGGGACACGGCTCACACGAAGTATAAATTTCACACCCACTCAGGTTGAATGTTCCCAGTTTGGTTGCCGCCGCACGGATGGCGCTGACTTCCGCATGGGCGGTAGGGTCGCATTGAGAAGTGACGCGATTGACTCCGGTCGCAATGATTTCACCATCTTTGGCAATTACAGCTCCAAAGGGTCCGCCGCCGTTTGCCACGTTCTCTATAGAAAGCTCAATGGCTTTCCGCATTAATTCTTCTTTCTTCATAGTGGTTCTATTTCTTTTTGTACAGAGCAAATATACAATATTTCCGGCTATATACTGCGGGAGTGGGCTTATTTTATTCGGAAGTTGCCGCTTCATGTGTACACTTGTCGGTTTCTGCTACCATTGAGGTGATTATCAGTGCCTCCGGGGACATTGCCCTGTTTTTTGTTTCAGAAGCTTCAGCCTCTCCGCAAAAGCCCGTCAATAGGGCGAAGCGGCTAAAGGATTGCCTTTGGAAATTTCTTCAGCCCGATTATGGAAGCTTCAGTTTTTGGCTGTTCGGGATGTGTCTCTGTGTAAGTTCATTTTTTTTAGTGCTTTTATGCCTGTTGGAAATGATGTTACTATTAGGAAGAGTTTGCTTTGTGCCGTAATGGCTTTATTGCTTCACCTTAGTGAAGCAGCCGTTTCACACAGGTGACAACGGATTTTCACCAGAGTGGGATGGCGTGTTTACCTAGGTGATGGACGGAAAATACAAACTTATCCTGATGAAAGAGAATATGTTTCCGGTTGTGTCAGTTTGCTTATTTAGGGGTGCGATACGGTGACAAGTGCCTGGATATAGGACTTTTGAAGCATTGGGGAACCAGTCTGTGCGGAGTATGCATACTCCCAAAGGGTGCGGCTGAAGGATTTTTCTTCGGGCTGAAGCATTTTCTGGTGTAATTCTTCAGCCGGAATGCCCACTGGCAAAGGGTTTGCGGAGAGGCTGAAGCTTTTGAAGGAATTTTCCTTTCCTTTTTTCTTGTATCACAAATTTGCTGAATACTCCTGGTTTTCCGTAATGCGTCGGCCTGGGCTAATACTTTGCACCCTTTCGGGTATATTATACGAAAGAAACTAATAAATTATACCCATTAGGGTGTAATTATCGCTGGTTTTGCTATATTTGTACCCTAAAGGGTGTAATTATGAGTGATTCATTGTCATTGTTTGTAAAAGAAATGCGTAAGCGGTTCGGACTTACGCAAGTAGATTTGGCAGCTAAGGCGGGAGTGGGACTTCGCTTTGTGCGCGAGTTGGAGCAAGGAAAGCAGACTTTACGGATAGACAAGGTAAACCAGGTGCTTGCCCTCTTCGGGCATGAAGTAGGGGCTGTGCCTGCAGGAAAGGAGCATAGCGTATGAGAAGGGGTAAAATATACCTGAATGATATCTATGCGGGGACGCTGACGGAAGACGAAAATGGTTTCACCTTTGTCTATGATGCCGGGTTCTTGCGTTCCGACAAGGCGGAAGCCGTCAGTCTGACACTGCCACTGACGGACAAACCCTATCACGACACCGTCTTGTTCCCGTTCTTTGACGGCCTGATACCCGAAGGATGGTTGCTGAACATTGCCGAAAACAGTTGGAAGATAAACCGGCGCGACCGTATGTCGCTGTTGCTGGCCTGTTGCAAGGATTGCATCGGGGCAGTAAGTGTAGTAGAGGATGAACCTGATAAACCGGAAACATGATGGAAAGGTGTTTGTATTGTTATAAGGAACTGAAGGAAGGACAGGTGGACTATCATCCGGCTTGTGCCCGGAAACTTTTCGGTACTCGTCAGGCGCCTCAATTGCCTTACGTGCGGAGTGAAATAGGTGAACTGGCCAAACAGGTAGTGAGGGCACAGACTACGCTGACGGGCGTGCAGGCCAAATTGTCGCTCGATGTGAATCCCGGCGGAAAGAACGAGCCGGACCGTTTTACCATCGTGGGCTTGTGGGGAAAGTTCATTTTGAAGCCCCAGACTGATTTTTACCGGGCATTACCTGAGCTGGAGGATTTGACCATGCACATGGCGGAAGCAGCCAAAATAGCGGTGGTTCCCCACGGGTTGGTGCGTTTTGCCGATGGCGAATTGGGATACATCACCCGGCGCATAGACCGTCGCCCGGATGGTGGAAAGATTGCCATGGAGGACATGTGCCAGTTGACGGAACGTCTCACCGAATACAAATATAAGGGCTCGTATGAGCAGATAGCCAAGACTATCAAGAAGTATTCTGCAGTGCCGCAGCTTGATTTGGTGAATTTCTGGGAAGTGGTGGTGTTCTCGTGGATTGTGGGAAACTCGGATATGCACTTGAAGAACTTTTCATTGTATGACACGGGGATGGGCTATAGTCTGACGCCTGCATACGATTTGCTGTCCACGGTTATTGTCATGCCCGAGGATACGGAGGAACTGGCATTGACTCTTAATGGGAAAAAAAGGAAAATATGGAGAAGCGATTTCGAGAAGTCGATAATCGCATCGGGGGTCAGTGGCAAGGTAATAGAGAACATCGCCCGGAAATTCCGACGTTCCATCATTAAATGGATGGAACTGATAGATGTTTCCTTCCTGCCCGAAGACATGAAGAAACCCTATAAAAGACTGGTGTTGCAACGTCTGCTTTGGCTGCGCTGAAAGATCTTTCCTTTTCTGTTTTAGTTATTTTAATTAAAACGTATGCAGTCTTTAAACATCTATTTCGTTTCTTTGTTACAGAAGACTTAGTATGAACTAAAAGATTGTAGATATGAAAATTCGTTATTTATCTTTGATAGTGTTACTGGTAATGAGCGTATTTGCTCCTATACAGGCACAAACCTATGACAATTTGTGGAAAGAACTGGAGGTGTTGGAACGAAAGGATCTGCCCCAATCGGTCATTTCCAAAGCAATGAAAATCTACGATAAAGCAAAAGTGGAACAGAATGTACCGCAAATGATGAAAGCCTATCTCACTGCCATGCAGTACCGTTCCCTTTTAACTCCCGATAGCTTGAAGGTAGATATGAATGGTTTGGAACAATGGGCTTCCCAAACCGGCAGTGTGGAAGACAAAGCTATATTGTATTCCATTCTGGGTGAAATGGCCATGTCTGCCGACGTAAAAAAGGGATTGGGCTATTTGCAGGCCTCTCTCAAGGATAAAGACCGGTTATTGCTTGTCCCGGTCGAGAAATTGAGATCTATGGTGAGAGTGGGAGAGGCTAGTAAACGGTATTTTCGTGATAATCTGTACAACTTGTTGGCACGTCGTGCCATACAAATCATGCAGCAGTACAGGTGGCAGGCGGCTGCTAAAGCAAATCAGACAAACAGTCTGCCTGCGGATATGACGGATATGGATAAGTTTGTTACTTATCAGTTTGTTCCTGTCTCTGATTGTGACTTGACAGCAGCTGTCATGCAGGCTTATCAGTCCTTGCTGAAAGCATATGATACGGAAACGGAGCGTGAGGGTTGGTTGCTGACCGGGATAGATGCATTGAATTACCTGTACCGCAATTTTTCCGGAAACTTCTCGAATGACGTTTGCCAACAGGAACTCCGGAAGTGGATTCATACTTATCCGGCTGTGAAAACAGTTCCTGAAGCTTATCTGGCTTTGGCACAATTCCTACAGTATCAAAATAATCAGGTAGAGCGCTTGCGGATAGTTCGTGAAGGAATAGCCGGATACCCCCGTTACGAAGGTATCAACCAACTGAAGAATATAGAAAAGGAAATTCTGAATGCAAGCCTTTCACTGGAAATAGCTACGGCTTATCCTGGTGAACAGCAGTCGGTGAAAGTAAATTATAAAAACCTTACCGGCATCACTTTGCAGTTATATAAGGTGAATTTACCCGTTACCTCTGCCGTATTGCAGAACAGAACCACCCATTTTGAAAGTAAATATGCCTGTTTGCAACGCGAGGAGCATTTTTCTTTGAAACCTACTACAGATTATTTGAATATCGATACCACCCTGACCATACAGGCTCCTCAAGCGGGAATTTATTTCTTAAAGGCAGTGCCCGATGGGAAGAAGGGCGTTTCGGACGGAACATTAATGAATGTCACCGCTTTAAAGACCATTTATCGTCCTCTGCCGGATGGTACGTTGGAACTGGTGGTGGTAGATGCAGTGAGCGGACAGCCTGTTTCTGAGGCGGAAGTAACCATTTATACGGAGAAGGGAGGAGGCTATTCTCCTCAACAGACCTATCAGGCGGATAAACAGGGTACTTTGAAACTGGATTTCCTGAATAGTAACAAATACTGGTATAATGCACATACGGCGGCTGATAATGCGATGCCCATCTTGAATCTTTGGAAAAACGATTATTACTATAAAGAGAGCAAGAAAAAAGAAGTTTTGCAATTATTTACCGACCGATCCATTTACCGTCCCGGTCAAACCGTATATGTATCCGGCTTGGCTTATGAAATGGAAAAGGATTCTACGCGTGTGCTTGCGGATAAAAAATATACGGTATCCCTATATGATGCGAATAATAATGAAACAGGAAAAGTAGAAGTATGGACGAATGGTTTTGGTTCGTTCAGCGGACAATTTGTTTTGCCCTCTCCTTGCCTGACCGGTTATTTTAGCTTGCGTGCGGCCGATACTTCTGTCAGTTTTAAGGTAGAAGAATATAAACGTCCCACCTTTGATGTCACGTTTGAACCCGTGAAAGTGGAGTATCAAGTGGGTGACTCTATAGAAGTGGCGGGTATGGCAAAGACTTTTGCCGGTGCGCCTGTGCAGAATGCCAGGGTACACTATAATATATCCCGTTCCTATGCTTGGTTCTGGCGGTTTATGGGCAGAGGTTCAGCCCGTTGGGAGGGAGAGGCAATGACCGATGCGGATGGTAAGTTCACCGTTCCGGTGCATTTTGAAATAGACTCGGACAGGAGAGAATCTCCGTTGTGGTATTATACGTACAACATACAGGCGGATGTGACGGATGGTGCAGGTGAGACACAGCAAGCTAATTTGTCATTGCCTTTAGGAAGCACTTCAATGGTGCTGAATATGGATAATCTGCCCGATAATTGGGTTAAAGAAAAGAAGTTGGAAATAAAACTGACAGCCATGAATCTTTCGGGTGAGCCGGTAGATACTCCGGTTACTTATCAGGTAGTCGAGATGGAGAAGCAGAAAGACGGTCAGGAAAAAGAAGGCAGAAAGGTATTGACCGGTACGGTGGAAGCTAACAAGAGTTTTATTCCTGAGGCTATTTATGCCCTGCCTTCCGGTAATTATCGTTTGAAGCTTTCGGCTAAGGATACACAAGGCAGAGAGTGTACGGCATCTAAGAATTTCCTTTTGTTCTCATTGAACGACAAGCGTCCGCCTTTCGTGATAACGGATTGGTTCTATCAGGATGGTCTGGAATTTGATGCAGCATCTCCAGCTACTATATATATAGGTAGCAGCGAAAAGAATGTCTATCTGCTTTATGATGTGTTTGCAGGCAATAAGCGCTTGGAAAGCAAACGTATACAGCTTTCGGACTCGGTGATCAGTTTCCGCTTCCCTTATAAGAAGGAATATGGTGACGGCATTCTGGTAAGTATGGCATTTGTGAAAGACGGCAGACTTTACAGTCATAATGCACGGATTATGAAACCGGCCCCTGAGAAGAAGTTGCAGCTGAAATGGACTACGTTCCGTGACAAACTCCGTCCGGGACAGCAAGAGGAATGGAAACTGACGGTACTTTATCCGGATGGACGTCCGGCTGAGGCTGAAATGCTGGCTACCATGTATGATGCTTCTCTGGATAAAATCTATAGTGCACATAAGCTGGACTTTGGAGTGGACTTTCATTATGTGGTTCCTTTGACTTATTGGAATACATCCTATATGCGGAATGCTTATTTGTATGTTGATTTCCCGTTGAAGAGGTTCCGTGCGGTTCCTTTGGAATATAGTGAATTGATCATTCCATCTACAGGAAGAATGGAGGCTGTGGTGGTAGGTTACGGAGGCAGTCCTCGTGCCACTCTTACAGGAGCTTTGAAGATTAGAGGCAGGAGTGCCGCAAATGCTGTGATGAACCAGGAGGCTGTTACTGATATGGTGCTCCAGGAAGAAATGGTAGAGACGTCTGCACAGGAAAAGGCAGAAATGGGCAGTTCTGAAGAACTGGCAGAAACAGGTGATATACAGATACGTGAAAACTTTGCGGAAACGGCATTCTTTTATCCACAGCTCCGCACCAATGAAACAGGTGAAGTCAGTATTTCCTTTGTATTGCCCGAGAGCCTTACCCGATGGAAGTTTATGGGCTTGGCACATACCCAGAATGTGGATTATGGAAAAATAGAAGCTACCGCTACTGCCAGCAAGGAATTTATGCTTCAACCTAATATGCCCCGTTTTGTCCGCGTGGGAGATAAAGCGAATATTGCCGCTTCACTGATGAATCTGTCGGACAAGGGGGTGAAAGGGACTGTCCGCATGGAATTGTTTAATCCGGAAACAGAAAAGGTATTCTATTCACAAAAACAGAAGTTCGATATGAAGGGAGGAGAAACCGGGCATGTGAACTTTGCTTTTGAAGTGAGTGACAAATATGCGGTAATGGCATGCCGGATGGTAGCGGATGGAGATACCTTCAGTGATGGAGAACAGCGTTACATTCCCGTTCTGACAGACAAACAGTGGGTGACGGAAACCGTTCCTCTGAACGTGAATGGGGAAGGTGTGCATACTTTCTCTTTGGAAAATCTGTTTAACAAGCATAGCAAAACGGCTTCCGAACAACGGTTGACCGTAGAATTTACTGCCCATCCGGCTTGGTATGCCGTGCAGGCTTTGCCTGTAGTGGCTAATCCTCAGAATGAAGATGCTCTTTCCTGGGCTACCGCTTATTATGCCCATTCATTGGCTGCATGTATAGTCAAAGAAAATCCCCGTATCAAGCAAGTCTTTGATAGCTGGAAGGCTCAAGGTGGTACAAAGGAGACTTTTATGAGCAATCTGCAAAAGAATCAGGAACTGAAAAATATCCTGCTGGCTGAAACTCCCTGGCTGACAGAAGCTACCAATGAAGCCGAACAAAAACAGCGTATCGCCACTTTGTTTGACCTGAATACAATGAACAGCGGACTGGCAGTTTCTGTAGAGAAACTGAGAGAATTGCAAAATGGAGATGGCGCATGGAGTTGGTATAAAGGTATGCAAGGCAGCCGCTATGTAACCACTCAGGTAATGGAAATGCTTGTCCGGCTGAATGCATTGACTCCTCAGGATGCTGACAGCCGGATGCAGCCTATGATTCAAAAAGGGTTCGAGTATTTAGGCAAGCAGGCTGCCGAAGAGTATAAGTCTATGAAAGAAGCTGAAAAGAAAGGGGCTGTCGGTATCCGTCCGTCAGAACAGGTTCTCAGGTATTTGTATATCTGCGCTTTGGATGGCAAGGCTCCGGTTGATGAAAAGGTGAACCGGTATTTCATAGACAAGTTGTCCGGTGAGGGAAAAGAACTGACGATTTATGGAAAGGCGTTGGGAGCTATCATCTTGCAGCAAGCCGGTAAGGTGGCAGAGGCCAAGTTGTTTATGCAGTCATTGATGGAGTATTCTGTTGTGACGGATGAAATGGGGCGTTACTTTGATACTCCTAAAGCCCGATATTCATGGTTCAGTTATAAAATTCCGACTGAAGTGGCTGCTATGGAAGCTATACAGCGTATAACAAAAGATACGAAAGCTATTGATGAAATGAAACGCTGGCTGTTGAAGCAGAAACAGACACAGACTTGGGAAACGCCGATAGCTACGGCTGATGCGGTGTATGTATTGATGGCTACAGGAACTTCGGATTTATTGGCAAATACAGGAGGAGTAGAGATTACTTTAGGTAAAGAAGTGATCCGGACTCCGGCAGATGATGCCATCGGTTATATCAAGAAGACGATGTCCGGTGATGTGATGAATATCAAGAAAATAAGGGTGGATAAAGAAGGAGCCGGAATGGGTTGGGGAGCCGTTTATGCCCAATATCTGGAAAGTATGGATCAAATTAGCGGGCAGGGAAACGGATTGTCTGTCAGCCGTCAATTATATAAAGGGGATGAGGCTTTGAATGAATCAGCTCCATTGAAAGTTGGCGATAAGATTACCGTTCGCCTGACTGTGAAGGCTGACCGTGATATGGATTTTGTTCAGATCAAGGATGACCGTGCAGCTTGTATGGAACCGTTACAGGCAGTTTCGGGATTTCGTTGGAGCAACGGGCTGGGATATTATCAGGCTACCAAAGATGCTTCGACCCAGTTCTTTATCGATCAGATGAGAAAAGGAACTTATGTGATAGAGTATCAGGTGTATGTGAACCGGACAGGAGAATATCAGGCTGGAATTGCAACTGTTCAGTCTGCTTATGCTCCGGAATTCGGAGGGCATACGGGAGGATATCGGGTGATGGTGGAATAGAGAAACAGGATGTCTGGAATTAGTTGTGTGATTTCATAAAAAGTAAGTTAGCTTGCTAACTTACTTTTTTTCTTATGCTTCTGCCGTCCACCCATTCTAATCTTATTTCAAAACCATCTTCAGCCGTGCCATAAAAATAGCGGCCTGAAACGGATGGATATTCAATTATAAATGTATAACCATCTGAATAATATAGATATAACCAACCGTTTTGAATTTCCCAGTCAAACTTATATACCCTATAAAGTTCATCATCATAGTAACAGCGTTCTTCCGTACCTACACCATGATCCGGGAAAGCACCTGAGGTGAATGTAATATAACTGTAAAGCCGTTCTCCGTATGGGTCCTCAAATCCCATTTCGCCCCACCAAGTCTTACCGTATAATCCTGAAATATCAAATCCTCTTTCTTCATCGCTTTCACATGAAGAAAAACTTATCATTGTAATCAATGCAATGGCAATGAACCAGTAATGTTTTACTATTTTCATAATTTATCTGATTTTTAATGCGGGACAAAGATAAAGGTTATTCATAAGATAAAATAAATTATAGGCTGAAAAAATGGGTAAAGGATGTTTTTTGTCTATCTTTGCTATCTAAAAAGCATAAAATAATTGTATGAAACATATTATACTGATAGTAAGTTTGTTAATGGGAGTGACTTTGGGAGTACAGGCACAACCCAAAGCATTATTTGATAAGACAACGCATGAATTTGGAACTATTTTATGGAAAAATCCGGTGACGGCTACCTTTAAAATCACTAATAAAGGAGATAAACCTTTAGTGATATCTAATGTGACAACTTCTTGTGGCTGCACGGTTGCTGATTGGACCAAAGAACCGATTGCCCCGGGAAAGACCGGGAGTGTCAGTTCTACTTTTGACGCCAAAGCCATCGGACGTTTTCAGAAGAGCGTAGGCATTTATTGCAATGCCTCCAATAAACCTATCTATCTGGCTATTCGGGGAGAAGTGACTGCCGATCCTAAAAACTATACTTTCACTCATCCTTTTCAGATTGGAGCTATCCGTTTGAATAAGGAGGAAATAGAATTTGAAGATACTAATAAAGGGGATAAACCAACTATGGAACTGTTGGTTGCCAATACGTCAGATAGGTTATACACCCCTGTGTTGATGCATTTGCCTCCTTACCTCAGTGCTGTTGCCATTCCGGAAAAACTGGGAAGAGGACGTACAGGTAAAATCAAGATAACTCTTGATACGGAAAAGTTACCTAAACTGGGTTTGACAACGGCGTCTGTTTATCTTTCCCGTTTCCTGGGAGATAAGGTGGGAGAAGAAAATGAAATTCCGGTTTCTGCCGTATTGTTGCCGGATTTCTCACATATCAGTCAGCAGGAACGCTTGAATCCGCCTGCCATTCATCTTTCTGCCGAAGAGTTGCAGATGGGAGAACTGGAAAGTGATGAAAAGAAAGCACATACGATTATTATTAAAAATGTAGGAAAATCTAATCTGGAAATTCGTGATTTGCAGGTGTTCAATTCTGCTTTGGGGGTCCAGTTGAAGAAACGTGTCTTGAAACCGGGTGCGTCTACCAAGTTGAAGATTACTGCTTTCGGTCAAAATTTGAAGAAAGTAAAGGGTACTCCACGTGTCCTGATGATAACCAATGATCCTAACAATCCGAAGATAATTATTAAAGTAAAAGTAACCTCAAAAAAATAGCTATGGAACATCCTGAAAATAGTGAAGAATATAAGGGATTGACAGTGAACAAAGGTATTGAGCAACCATCTATTGTGAATCCTTATTTGAAACTACGTAAAAAACCTCGTCGTCGTGAGTTTTCCGTAGGTGAATATGTAGAAGGCATCGTAAAAGGTGATGTGACCGTATTGAGTCAGGCGGTTACTTTAGTGGAGAGTGTAAAACCGGAACATCAGGCTATTGCCCAGGAAGTGATAGAGAAGTGTCTGCCTTATTCCGGAAATTCTATGCGAATCGGTATCAGTGGTGTGCCCGGTGCCGGCAAGAGTACATCTATTGATGTATTTGGATTGCATGTGCTTGAGAAGGGAGGAAAATTAGCTGTTTTAGCTATTGATCCCAGTAGTGAGCGTTCTAAAGGCAGTATTTTGGGAGATAAGACCCGCATGGAGAAACTATCTGTCCATCCGAAGTCTTTTATACGGCCTAGTCCGTCAGCAGGTTCGTTGGGAGGAGTAGCTCGTAAGACTCGTGAAACGATCATACTTTGTGAGGCGGCGGGCTTTGATAAGATTTTTGTTGAAACGGTTGGAGTAGGGCAGAGCGAAACAGCAGTGCATTCTATGGTGGATTTCTTTTTGCTGATCCAACTGGCCGGTACTGGTGATGAATTGCAGGGGATTAAGAGAGGTATCATGGAAATGGCGGATGGAATCGTTATCAATAAAGCTGACGGCAGCAATATTGAGAAAGCAAAACTGGCTGCCAGTCATTTCCGTAATGCTTTACATTTGTTTCCTGCTCCTGATTCGGGCTGGAGTCCTAAAGTAATGACGTATTCCGGCTTTTATGGTATTGGAATTAAAGAAATCTGGGATATGATCTATGAATACTTCGCTTTTGTGAAAGCGAATGGGTATTTTGAATATCGCAGAAATGAACAGGCTAAGTATTGGATGTATGAGTCTATCAACGAGCATCTGCGTGATAGTTTCTATAATAATGAAAAGATAATTTCTATGTTGGCTGCAAAAGAGGAAGAGGTGCTGAATGGCAAACTGACTTCGTTTGTTGCTGCCAAAAAGTTATTGGATGCTTATTTCTCAACCTTGAAATAAGGTTTTCCTACTACTACAGGTAACATAAAAAACGCAGATTTAATGAATAATTATAATCTGCGTTTTTTGTGTACCTGTGGTGGATAAAAATTAGATAGAAAGTTCATGAAGTACGTTCACCAATTCTCTGTCTATAGGCTTGTCGTTCTTTATAGCTTTAGCGAAAGGTACATAAACAATCTTATCATCATCAATACCAATCATTACATTACGTTGTCCTTCCAATAGTGCTTGGATGCTAGCCACTCCCATACGGCTGGCAATAATTCGGTCATGCGCTGTGGGGCGTCCGCCACGTTGCAAATGTCCTAATATCGTTACACGCACATCGTATTGCGGATATTCGTTCTTCACACGTTCGGCATAGTGCATTGCACCCCCGGTCAGTTCGCTTTCGGCTACTAATACGATACTACTGCTCTTGGATTTGCGGAAACCATGTTCGATGAATTCTTCCAATTGGTCAACTTCTGTGCTGAATTCCGGAATAATAGCTGCTTCTGCACCTGCGGCAATAGCACCGTTCAATGCCAAGAAGCCTGCATCACGTCCCATTACTTCAACAAAAAATAAACGTTCGTGAGAAGTTGCCGTATCACGGATTTTATCTACTGCATCTAAAATTGTGTTCAAAGCTGTATCATAGCCGATGGTGGTGTCGGTTCCATACAGGTCGTTGTCAATCGTTCCGGGCAGACCGATACAAGGAACATCAAATTCTTGTGCGAAAATACGTGCACCAGTCAAAGAACCATCACCACCTATAATGACTAAAGCGTCGATTTCATGCTTCTTCATGTTTTCGTAAGCTTGTGCCCGTCCTTCGGGTGTCGTGAATTCTTTGCAACGGGCGGTCTTCAGAATGGTACCTCCCATTTGTATGATGTTACTAACATTTTGGCTTTTGAATTCCTGAATTTCATCTGTTACCAATCCTTTGTATCCTCTATAAATGCCATATACTTTCAAGCCGTTATAGATGGCAGAACGTGTGACTGCACGAATGGCAGCGTTCATTCCCGGAGCATCTCCTCCAGAGGTTAAAATACCAATGCTTTTAATCGTTCCCATAAATACCCATTTTAATATTTTTATGTCGCAAAGTTAACAAATTATCAGTTGGACAACGATAATTTTCTATTTTTTATTGGTCTATTTTTCGTTTAAGATTGCTTTTTTACATTCTTCCATCAACCATTTGGGGGTGGAAGTTGCTCCACAAATGCCGATGGAACGGACGTTCTCGAGCAAGTTCCGGTCTATTTCTTCCGGCTGGTCAATGAGGTATGAATTCGGATTAATCTTTTTGCATTCTTGATATAAGATCTTTCCGTTTGAACTTTTTCGTCCGCAGACAAAAAAGATCAGATCATGCGCTGCTGCAAATTTGCGGATGTTAGGCATCCGGTTGGCCACTTGCCGGCAGATTGTGTCGTAAAATTCAAAAGTGGCATCGGGTGAAATGTGTTCCTTGATATATTCTATGATTTGCCAGAATTCTTCCAGAGATTTGGTTGTCTGGGAGTACAAGCGTATGTCTTTAGTGAAGTCTAAATGAGCAGCTTCAGCAGGTGTTTCTATGACAATTGCTTTTCCATGAGTTTGGCCTACCAGCCCCAGTACTTCGGCATGACCGTTTTTGCCATAAATCACGATTTGTGTGTCTTGACTTGCCGGAACATTATCATACTCCTGTTTGATGCGCTTTTGAAGACGTAATACTACTGGACAGGTGGCGTCAATGATCTCGATGTTGTTGGTACGAGCTATAGCGTATGTTTCAGGAGGTTCTCCATGTGCACGTAACAGTACTTTGGCATCGTGTAATTGGGCAAACTCTTCGTGGTTGATTGTGATAAGCCCCATTTTTTTTAGTCGTTCACATTCCTGTCCGTTGTGTACAATGTCTCCCAGGCAATAAAGAGTGTTTCCTTTTGCCAGTTCTTCTTCTGCTTTACGGATGGCCGTAGTGACTCCAAAGCAGAACCCAGATCCTTCGTCTATCTCTATGTTAACCATTTATAGCTGCTTGAAATTTTTCGGTCAGCCACTCTTTCTGTTCGGCAATGCTCATGTGGCTGTTGTCTAATAAGATAGCGTCATCCGCTTGTCGTAACGGACCGACTTCACGGGTTTGGTCTATACGGTCACGTTCTTCCACATTTTCCAGGATTTTTTCATAAGAGGCCTCTTGCCCTTTACTCCTCAATTCATCATAACGGCGCTGTGCACGTATGGCAGCCGAGGCGGTTACAAATATTTTCAGTTCGGCATCGGGGAAAACAACGGTTCCAATGTCCCTTCCGTCCATGACAATTCCTTTGGCCTTTCCCATTTCCTGTTGTTGTTTTACCAAAGCCTCACGTACAAAGCCCAAGGCGGCGATAGGGCTTACATGAGAAGAAACCTCCATGCTGCGGATGGCATCCTCTACATTTGTATCGTTCAGAAAAGTCATGGGACGTTGTGTTTCCGGATTCAACCGGAATGAAATATGTATATCGGGCATTGCTGTTTTTAACGCTTCGGTGTCGATACCTTTTTCCGAAAAGAACCCTTTCTGTAGACTATATAATGTAACAGCACGATACATGGCACCGCTATCAATATAGATATATCCTATTTCACGTGCCAAGTCTTTGGCCATAGTGCTTTTTCCACATGATGAATAACCGTCAATGGCAATAGTTATTTTCTTCATATATAATTAATGTATAGGTGACTATTAAAAACGCTTCAAAGATAGATAAAAGTTGGGTGTATGTCTATGAAATCGGATGAAAATAAAATGAATTAGCATATTTTTCATGTGAAAATACTTTTTATTTAAAAGATTTGTGTTACATTTGCCCTCAGTGAGAAACACTTAATTTTTAAAACACAATTTATGGAAGTTAAAAAATCGCCTAAAGCAGATCTCGAAGGTAAAAAGAGTACCTGGCTGCTTATCGGTTATGTGTTTATCCTTGCTCTCATGTTTGTAGCTTTCGAATGGACTGATCGCGACAAGCAAGTGACTACGGATACAGGTATAACTGATGTCGTATTTGAAGAAGAAATTATCCCTATTACGGAACAGGAACAAAAACAAGCTCCTCCTCCTCCCGAAGCTCCTAAAGTAGAAGAAGTGCTTCAGATCGTTGAAAACGATGCTAAAGTAGAAGAAACGACTATTCAGGCTTCAGAAGAAACCGGTCAGGCAGTAGAAGTTAAATACGTTCCGGTTGAAGTTGAAGAAGAAGAACCCGAAGAACAACAAATTTTCCAAGTAGTAGAAGAAATGCCTGAATTCCCTGGGGGTATGGCTGAATGTTTGAAATTCTTAGGTAAGAATATTAAATATCCCACTATTTCTCAGGAAAATGGTGTACAAGGTAAGGTTATCGTTCAGTTTGTCGTTAATAAGGACGGTTCTATCGTTGACCCGGTGGTTGTACGTAGTGTAGACCCCTACTTGGATAAGGAAGCTCTCCGCGTAATCAAGACCATGCCGAAATGGAAACCTGGAAAACAACGTGGTAAGGCTGTACGTGTGAAATATACAGTGCCTGTAACTTTCAAATTACAGTAATAAAAATACTTCAATATCTTAATTGAGAGGCTGCTTTGAGGCAGCCTCTTTTTCTAATAATCCCTTAATTAAAACAATCTTATGGCTTTTTCTGCAGAACAATTATTAGATAAGGTAAATACCTACCTTGCTACAATGCCCTATATGCGTGAACCGAAAGGGTTATATGCTCCTATAGAATATGTCCTTTCATTAGGTGGCAAACGTATACGTCCTGTCTTGATGTTGCTGTCTTATCAGCTTTATAAAGAAAATGTGGATGATATTTTATCACAGGCGGCAGGTATAGAAACTTATCATAATTATACATTGTTGCATGATGATTTGATGGATCGTGCGGATATGCGCAGAAATAAGCCTACAGTGCATAAGGTTTGGGATGAAAATACGGCTATTCTTTCAGGAGACGCCATGTTGGTATTGGCTTATCGGCTGATGAATAATTGTCCGGATAGCTATTTAAAGCAAGTAATGGATATTTTCAGTCAGACAGCTTTGGAAATTTGTGAGGGGCAGCAGTGGGATATGGAATTTGAGACACGTAGTGATGTTACCGTATCTGAATATATTGAGATGATTCGTTTGAAGACATCGGTACTTTTGTCTGCCGCTTTAAAAATTGGTGCGGTGTTAGGGGATGCTTCGGAAGAGGATGCACAAAAATTATACGATTTCGGTATTAAAATGGGATTAGCATTTCAATTACAGGATGATTTTCTGGATGTATATGGGAATCCGAAAGTATTTGGAAAGAATATTGGAGGGGATATCTTGTGTAATAAAAAAACGTTTATGCTGATTAATGCCTTAACTTTGGCCGACGGACATCAACGGAAAGAATTGGAAAAATGGATTTCATCTACTGATTTCTATCCGGAGGAAAAGATAAAGGCTGTGACAGAACTTTATGATAAGATTGGCATCGGCAGGATTTGTGAAGAGAAAATTAATGCTTATTATGCTGAAGGACTTTCTTTATTGGAAAGTATAGCTATGCCTTCCGGGAAAAAAGAAGAGTTGAAATCTTTTGTTTGTCATTTAATGAATAGGAAAGTGTGATATGATTGATACACATTCTCATTTGTTTGCCGAAGAATTTACGGAAGATTTGCCGGCGGTGATAGAACGTGCCAAGGCTGCTGGAGTTTCTAAAGTTCTCATGCCTAATATTGATGATACTACTATAGAGGCGATGCTGAGTGTTTGCACGGCATATCAGGGATATTGTTTTCCAATGATCGGATTTCATCCTACTTCTGTTGATGCAGATTCATTGTTCCGTATTCATGAAATGAAAAAAATATTCTCCGATGGGCATCCTTTTATTGCTATAGGGGAGGTGGGGATGGATTTGTATTGGGATAAAACCTATTTGAAAGAACAGCAGAAAGCATTGGATATACAGGTTCAGTGGGCATTAGAATATCATTTGCCTTTGGTGCTGCATTGTCGTGAAGCTTTTCCTGAGTTGTTTGAAGTGATGGAGCCTTACAAAACGACTGAGTTAAGTGGGGTCTTCCATAGTTTTACGGGAACTTTAGAAGAGGCTGAGAAGGTGTTGGAGTATTCGCGTTTTGTCTTTGGAATAAATGGAGTTGTTACATTCAAGAAGAGTAGTTTGCCCGAAATTTTGACGCATCTGCCTTTGGATAGAATTGTCCTTGAAACAGACTCTCCTTATTTGGCTCCAGTGCCTTTTAGGGGAAGACGGAACGAGTCTTCTTATATAAAGAATGTAGCTATGAAACTTGCTGAAATCTATGCTGTGGATTTTGAATACATAGACAGAATCACGACCAATAATGCTTTAAAAGTGTTCAAAATGGCTGAATAAGTTTTTAAAGTTTATTAATTTTGATGAGTAATTCCAATAATGACAGGGTTAATTCTACGTAAGACGAAAAAAAAGAATACATTTGTAGCTGAAATCGCTTGCAATTCCCGATTTTCTTTGTAATTTGCACCCGATTTTAAAAAAGATAGTATTGTGTAGCCCGAAATAAGGAGAGATGCTCGAGTGGTTGAAGAGGCACGCCTGGAAAGCGTGTAAACGCCAAAAGTGTTTCGCGGGTTCGAATCCCGCTCTCTCCGCTGTTGTTATGGAAAACGTAAAAGCAGGAAAACAATTAAAACAAATAAATAACAATTAATTAATTAATCTTAAAAAATTAGACACACAATGAAAAAGTTATTTGCAATTCTTGCAGTGATGGGAGTCCTTACTTTAGGATCAGTTCAGCCTATTATGGCTCAAGACGCAGCTCCGGCTCAAACAGAACAGACTACTGAAGCAGCAGTGGTTGAAGAAGGTGGTGGTCTTCACAAAGAGTTAAAAACTAAGTTCATCGAAGGTGATGCTGGTTTTATGTCTCTGGTAGCAATAGCACTAGTTTTAGGTTTGGCTTTCTGCATTGAACGTATTATTTATTTGAGCTTGGCAGAAGTTAATACAAAGAAGTTGATGACTAGCATCGAGGCTGCTTTGGAAAAAGGTGATGTAGAAGCTGCAAAAACCGTATGTCGTAATACTCGCGGTCCTGTTGCTTCTATTTGTTATCAGGGTTTAATGAGAATTGACGATGGTGTTGATGTTGTTGAACGTTCTGTTGTTTCTTACGGTGGTGTTCAGGCTGGTTATCTTGAAAAAGGATGTTCTTGGATTACATTGTTTATTGCCATGGCTCCGTCTTTGGGATTCTTGGGTACTGTAATCGGTATGGTTATGGCGTTCGATAAAATCCAGCAGGCAGGTGATATTTCTCCGACAGTTGTAGCAGGTGGTATGAAAGTGGCTTTGATTACTACTATCTTTGGTTTGGTTGTAGCATTGATTCTGCAGGTATTCTATAACTACATCCTTTCTAAAATTGAAGCTTTGACAAGCGCTATGGAAGATTCTTCTATTACTTTGCTTGACATGATCATGAAGTACAACTTGAAATACAAAAAATAATTAGGACAATGGCTAAATTATCATATAAAATGTCCTACTATGCTTTATATGTCTGCTTTGCCGTTATTTTGGTAGTATTGGGCATGTTCTTCTTGGTAGGATATAATAATCCGGTGGGAGATATGAATGCTCCCGAACACACTGAAACATTGATATACTTAATGTATGCATTGTTTGGTGTAACTGTTGGCTTGACGGTTATTGCAGCAATTGCACAGTTTGGCGCAGCTTTAAAAGATAATCCGATGGGAGCTATAAAATCTTTACTTGGTCTCGTTTTGTTGGTTGCTGTAGTATTAATATCTTATGCTATGGGATCTGATGCAACGATTACAGCTAATGAAGCTCCTTATACGGATACTTTCTGGTTGAAGATAACAGATATGTTTATCTATTCAATTTATTTCTTACTGGGTATTGCTGCTTTAGCAACTTTGGTAAATATGACAGGTATCTTTAAGAAATAATATTATCTCATTGATATTTAACAATTAAAAAACAAAGTAAGTAAAATGGCAAGAAAGAAAAGAGCCGTACCTGGAATTAACTCCAGTTCAACAGCTGATATTGCCTTTATGTTGCTTATTTTCTTCCTGATTACAACATCAATGGATACTGACCGTGGTTTGGCGAGACGTCTTCCGCCTCCTCCCGAAAACAAGGATCAGAAACAAGATGATATTATTGTAAAGGAACGTAATGTACTCCAGGTTCGTTTGAACAAAGATGACCAACTGATGTGTGGTCAGGACTACATTGACATTAAGCAATTAAAAGAAAAGGCAAAAGAATTTATAGTCAATCCGTATGATGATGAAAAATTGCCTGAAAAGCATAGAAAGAATATTCCTTTGCTGGGTGATTGTATGATTACGGAAAAGCATGTAATCTCTGTTCAGAATGACGTTGGTACTAGCTATAAAGCATATATTGACGTACAGAATGAATTGGTTGCTGCTTATAATGAGTTACGAGACGAGCTAGGAAAGGCTAAATTCGGCAAGACTTACGCTCAATGTGATGAAGATGAGCAAAAAGCAATTCGTGAATATTATCCGCAGAAGATTTCTGAAGCTGAACCTAAAAAGTATGGAGGTAAGTAATGGGAAAATTTAATAAAACAGGTAAACGTGGAATGCCTGAGTTGAATACCTCTTCATTGCCTGACCTTATCTTTACCATGTTGTTCTTCTTTATGATTGTGACAACCATGCGTGAGGTTACATTGAAGGTTCAATTTCAGGTTCCTCAAGGAACAGAGTTGGAAAAATTGGAAAAGAAGTCTTTGGTTTCCTTTATCTATATAGGTAAGCCGTTGCCGGAGTTCCAAAAGAAAATGGGTGCTGAAAGCCGTATTCAGTTGAACGATAAGTTTGCTGAAGTATCTGAAGTTCAGGACTACATTACTCAAGAGCGTTTGAATATGAAAGAAGAAGATCAGCCGTTTATGACCGTTTCTTTGAAAGTTGATAAGGACACAAGAATGGGTATCGTAACCGATGTTAAACAGGCACTTCGTCAGGCTTACGCTTTGAAAATTAACTATTCAGCTACTCAACGTCAGTAATAGTTATATAAGCATAGATAAAAAAGGAAGCTGTTTTTAACAGCTTCCTTTTTTATGTCTTCTATTCTATTTATTTGTTATGAACGGATTTAATCTGCTACCTATGGTATAGTAATAGTATGTACAATGGACCTTTTGAGGATAAACTCCTGCGCGAGTCAGCATTATAGTAATTGAAGAAAGATGAAGAATGAATGTTCAGATTTCTTGTCCGTAAACTTCTTTATAAAGAGTCTTTTTAACTTTCTCAAAATCACTTTCCATATCTATATCCCCATAGGTCATTAAGAGCATTGGTAGACCGTTATCTCCCTTACGGTAGGGAGGTTGCATATAGGGCTTTTTATGCAAAGTGAATTCCAAACGTTTATAGAAGTGAATACGGCGTGTGCTCATTTCATCATTAGGCTCCTCTACTTCCAATACAATTGGACCTTTTAATTGTTTTTTTATCATTTCCAGTACACGTTTTCCATAACCGCCGTTTCTGAGACTGGGATCAATAGCAAAATGTTCGATATAGTAAAAATCTCCCATTGTCCAATAACTGATCATACCAATGCTGTTACCGTTTTCTAAAATAATGTTGTTACAGAACCGGAGATTATTATCAGAATATTCTCTCTGTTGTACAGTATCACGACGTTCTTCTTGAGGGAATGCCGTATGCATTAATTTTTCTACAAAGGTATAGTTTACCTCATCTTGTGTTTTTACTTGTTTAATTTCAATCATTTTATCTGTCTTTGTTTAGTCTTAAGTATAAACCTATTTTGCGGTATAAAAGTTTATTAGTCTTTCTAATGCACGTTGGCATACCGGGCAGAATGCAGGTGCTTCGTTTATCTTCATTCTGCATTCGGTAGTAGGGCGATAAAGTCCTTTTTGCGTATAGCCTGCTCCTTCATAGACTCCTACTTTGGTGTATAAGTCGGCATTTTCTGTAGCTACCGGAGTAGGTATGGCAGTACCTTTCGGAATCATATCTTTCCATTTACTGTCGAAATCAATTAATGTGGTGATATTCGGTTCCCAAGGTTCCACTTCATATGGATATTGCGGGCTTGGAGCTTCGGTATATGCATATTCATCTGCTAATCCTCCAAAACTATGGCCGAATTCATGAACTACAACTGGTTGAAAATCCGGATGGTGAGCTGTGGTCAGTGTATATGAGTTATAGATGCCACCTCCTCCATAGGTGTCTGTATTGGCTAGAATAATGATATGCTCGTAAGGAATTCCAGCCAACCAATTATGAATACTTTTTACCCGACTGGTAGTGAGATACCGGTCAGAATAGAAAGTGTTGAAATGTGAACTTACAGCCGTAGATTTCCATTTGCCTTGTCCCGGTATGCTGACTCCGCTGTCTTCCGAAGGGCTTGCTACAGCAACAATATTAAATTTCTCCTTCAGTTTCTTGAAAGGTTCATGACTGAACAGGGCGTCACATGCCGTCTGGGCATCTTTATAAAATATATCCATCTCTTTTTCTGTATATCCTTCTGCCATGATTGCTACATCGATACAATCTGCGGTATTTCCGCTTTGCAGAAGATAGCGATGGGGGGTAATATGGTTTGTTCCCCGTTGATGGATTAAAATATCATTGGGGACTATTTCATGTGTGAGTGAGGCATTTACTTTATGATATACATCTTTTAAAGATATGGTCACTATTGCTTCCTTTTTGGGATAAGGCAAAAGAAAAGAATTCTCGAATCCTTTTTTTATCCTATTTGCTTCTTCTTCGCTTACCCATTCTTGGAAAAGGCTTGAGAATGATGTTCGATAAATAGTTTTTCCTGTTGCCTTATCTTTCATCGTGATTTCACCGTTGCCAGCCAAGGGAAGCTCTGCTAGATGATGCTTGCGTCCAGCCCATTTCGGAAGACTTGACAGTTCGTCCAAATATATTTCTTGTTTAGTGGCATTACCAGTAAAAATATAATCTACTCGAAGCGTTTTGTCTTCGAAATAGTCATTAAAATTTTGTGCGTTTACAGCTACGCTGAATAAACTCCATAAAATAAAAATAAATGTCTTTTTCATCGTTTGCGCATTTTCTACAAAGATAGAATATTCTATTAAATTATTGGTATTTATACAATAAAAGTTATGAATCGCACGAATATTGTCGAGAAAAGTCATATCTTTGCAGAAAATTAAACTAAAAAGAATGGGACATCATCAATTAGACAGTTTGGATGAGCAGATCTTAAGGTTGATAGCCAGCAATGCTCGTATTCCGTTTCTGGAAGTAGCCCGTGCTTGCAATGTATCCGGTGCTGCCATTCATCAGCGTATTCAGAAGCTAACCAATTTGGGGATTCTTAAAGGATCTGAATATGTCATTGATCCAGAAAAGATCGGATATGAAACATGTGCATATATTGGTCTTTATCTGAAAGATCCGGAACAATTTGATTCAGTGACAGAGGCTTTAAAAGGTATTCCTGAAGTCGTAGAATGTCATTTCACTACGGGACAATATGATATGTTTATCAAGATTTATGCAAAGAACAATCATCATTTGCTTAGCATAATCCATGATAAGTTACAACCATTGGGCTTGGCTCGTTCAGAAACTATTATATCATTTAATGAGGCTATTAAGAGACAAATGCCTATTCTCGATTTAGCTGATGAAGATTAATTGTTACTTTATGCGGCTATAATTAATAAAACTATACGGGTAGAGATGTTTTTCATCTGTCGGGTGATCTTCTCTACCTGTTTCTTTCCATTCCTCTTTCTTTATTTCGGGAAAATAAGCATCAGCTTCCTTGGATGTGTCATCAATAAATGTGATATATAATTGTCTGGCTATATGCATTGCCTCTTTATACAAGCTGGCACCGCCTATAATAAATATTTCTTCTTCCTCTTTGCAGTGGGATAAAGCGATCTCTAATGAGGGGAAACATTCAGCCCCGGCGAAGGCTGCTCCTTCCCGGCGGCTTAATACAATATTCCGACGATTGGGAAGTGCTCCTTTTGGAAGTGATTCAAAGGTTTTGCGCCCCATGATAATAGTATGTCCGGTTGTTAAGGCTTTAAAACGTTTCAAATCGTTGGGAAGCCAGTATAATAATTTATTTTCAAATCCAATGCCGTGGTTGCGTGCTATTGCTACTATAATTGAAATATTCATAGTGATGAGTGATTAGTGGTGAATGTTTAGTGATATTAGTGGTAAGTGATGAATAACCTTGCGTAGCTTATTCACCATAACTACTAAACAGATACTTTACCTGCAATGTGTGGCCATGGATCATAATTCACCAATTCAAAATCTTCATATTTAAAACTGAATATATCCTTTATGTCCGGATTGATTTTCATTTGAGGTAGGGGACGAGGTTCACGGCTCAATTGAAGTTTTACTTGTTCCAAGTGGTTGGTATAGATATGTGTGTCACCTAGTGTATGAACAAAATCGCCGGTTTGTAATCCGGTAACTTGTGCTACCATTTGTAGCAACAATGCGTAGGAGGCGATATTAAAAGGTACTCCTAGGAATGTATCTGCGCTGCGTTGGTAAAGTTGTAGGCTTAAACGTCCGTTGGCAACGTAGAATTGAAAAAAAGCATGGCAAGGAGGAAGATTCATATTGTTTAAATCGGCTACATTCCATGCGCTGACAATGATGCGTCGTGAATCCGGATTATGTTTGATGGTTTCTATTGCTTCGGAAATCTGGTCAATAAAGCCTCCATTGTAATCTGGCCAGGAACGCCATTGGTAACCGTAGATATGTCCCAAATCGCCGTTTGCATCGGCCCATTCATTCCAGATGCGTACTCCGTTGTCTTGCAGGTATTTTATATTGGTGTCACCTTGCAAAAACCATAAAAGTTCGTGGATGATAGATTTTAAATGTAGTTTTTTAGTTGTGACCAAGGGGAAGCCTTCTTCCAAATTGAAGCGCATTTGATGACCAAATATACTAATGGTTCCTGTTCCGGTACGGTCCTCTTTGTGAACGCCTTCGGTTAAGATACGGTTTAACAGATCTAAATATTGTTTCATGCTCGGAAAATCATTTTATGGATTGCAAAAGTACATAAAATCTTTCTTTTTCCGAGCATGAGAATGAGTCTATTTCGTTTTTTACCATTTTAAACTGCATACACGTTGTACACCGATGATGATAAGAACCACTGTGGCGATGATCAGTGATTGGAAATTAGTATCACTCATCAAATAATAAGTTTGGGAAGCGACTATGTCACTGATTGTCTGGCATAGAATTTCAAAGCCATTGAAAATATAGAATAATGCACAGCAGATAATGGCGCAAGTTACACTGAGTATATCCGATAACCACTTGGCTTGTTGGGGGAGGCGGCGGATAACCTGGCGTGAAAATCCATTGTCCTCAATTTCATGTTTGTAGGCAAGCATGAAATTCTTAATTAATTTATCATCGTTTTCCATCATAACCATTCTGTTTTAAGAAAGTTGTCAATTTTGTTTTTCCGCGTGATAAATGGGACTTGATTGTTCCTGCAGGCATTCCTGTAATCACTGCGATTTTTTCTATCGGAAGATCTTCCATAAAAAATAAGGTGATGCAGGTTCGCTCCACCTCTTTTAATTGGCTCAATCCCCGATATATGTCCATGTGTTCACCTACTTGCCTTTGTTCTGTTTGGTAAACAGCATCTATTTCCCAAGTTTCCAGTCCGGACGTTTCTTTTTTGCTGCGAATATAGTCATAAAATATATTATAAGCAATACGGTAAAGCCATGTGGAAAAACTGGACAAATTTTTAAATGAAGCCAAGTTGGTGTATGCTTTTATAAAAGTTTCCTGTGCCAAGTCATCGCTGAGTTCTGTATCTCCTAATGTTTGGTGCAGGAAAAAACGCCTGATGGGCGATTGGTACTTTTTGACCAAAGTATCAAACGCCCGGGTGTTTTTAAAGACCACCACTTGTGCTACCAACGCTATGTCGTTGATTTGGCTCATTTTTATTCTTCGTTGTGGGGAGTATCTATATTGTTCTTTATGTTTTGTGTTTCTTTGGCCTCTTCGTTACGTTCCAGTTCAATATTTTCAATTTTCATTGATTTGGCTCCGTTTTCATCCTGGTTTATTCGGGTAGGAGGGAAAGGATCATCTTTTTTCTTTTTGTGTGGAGTGGTAGTATAAGCTATCAATACTTGTCCCAACCCCATACAGAAAATAAGGAATCCGATTGCTGCCAATCCTTCTTCTTCTGTCAACACCCAAAGGAATACTCCCAGACCAATGCCTAAGAATATATTCTTGATCCCCTTTGTCATTACAGCATTTCCTTGTTCTTCGGGGTCATTGAACAGTTCGGTCGGAATGGTTCGTCCTGCTGCCAGAGCCTCTGCAGCCAGTTTGTATTTGGCTTGTTTGTTCTTGTACCTGAACCAAAGTACAATAGCTACAATAAAGAAAGGGAGTCCACAACAGATGATGAGTGCGACAATTGCTACCGAAGTAGGAGGACCGCTATTCCAGTCACCGAAATCCGAACTAATGTTATGCATGGCAGCATTCTGATCCTCATCTACATCTTGCAGGTCGCTTATAACGACTGTATCCATCCGGGTGCTGTCAAGGGCGGAAGGTACTAATTTGATTGTTTTGGCATGGGTTGCGAAGCAAGTCCCTATGAGTAAGGCCAAAATAAAAAGTAACTGTTTCATGTTTTTATATCTTTATTATTGTTTTCTGCTAGTTAGACGGAACGAATTAGGAAATAGGTTGCAAATAGACAGAAAATTTTCAGATAATCCCAAAATATCATCGTATTTTTGTAGTATAAAAAGGAAGAAATATGAAATTACCATCAGAATTTGAAGCAAGAACCCTGGAATGGATGGGGGAAGAAACTTATCGTGCGTTGGAAGCTGCTTTACAGACAGAGCCTCCTGTCAGTATCCGTGTCAATCGTACGAAGTGGAGTGGGGAAGTTACAGGAGAACCGGTACTTTGGGCATCCGCAGGGGTCTATTTATCGCAACGACCGACTTTTACATTCGATCCGTTGTTTCATGCTGGTTGCTATTATGTGCAAGAAGCGTCTTCCATGTTTGTGGAACAGGTATTACGCACTTATATTACCGGGCCTGTGGTGATGCTCGATTTATGTGCTGCTCCCGGTGGCAAGTCTACTCATGTGCGTTCAGTTCTTCCCGTAGGTAGTTTGTTGGTGGCTAATGAGGTGATGCGTAACCGTTCTCAGGTATTGGCTGAAAATTTGATAAAGTGGGGAAATGTAGAAGTTGTGGTGACGAACAACGATCCGGCCGATTTCACTTCTTTGACAGAGGTGTTTGATGTTGTCTTGGCGGATGTGCCTTGTTCCGGTGAGGGGATGTTCCGTAAAGATCCTGTGGCTGTAGAGGAATGGAGTACGGACAATGTGCAGGTTTGTTGGCAACGTCAGCGTAGGATTTTAGCGGATATATGGCCGGCTTTGAAACCCGGTGGCCTGCTGATTTATAGTACCTGCACTTATAATAGGGAAGAAGATGAGAAAAATGTGGCTTGGATTGCTGATGAATTGGGGGCGGAGATACTGAAAGTGCCAGTGGTATCGGAATGGGGGATAATCGGAAATTTGGCGGGACAGAATTTTCCTGTTTATCGTTTTTTGCCTCATAGAGTAAAAGGAGAAGGATTTTTCTTGGCTGTATTGAGGAAGAGTGCCGCCATTTCTCATGCTGTTCCTTGCATTTGCTGTCGGGATGACAAGGAGAAAATAACGAAAAAGAAGAGGAAAGGAGAAAAAGGGAATTTGTCTCAGGCTGCTCCTTTTCCCAAAGAAGTAAAAAGTTGGTTAAAGCAGGCAGAGGATTTCCGGTTTGAGGTAAGAGGTACGAAGGTGATAGCATTCCCCAATGTTCATCTTTCGGAATATGACCTGTTCCGACAGGAATTAAAAGTTGTTCATGCGGGCGTTACTATAGGCGAGTTGAAAGGAAAAGACGTGATACCGGATCATTCGTTGGCAATGAGCACACAGCTGAATCATGATGGTTTCTCTTGTTTTGAATTGACCTATGAACAAGCTATTGCTTATTTGCGTAAAGAAGCGATCACATTGGATGCTTCTGTTCCGCGTGGCTATATACTTTTAACTTATAAAAATATTCCATTGGGATTTGCCAAGAACATTGGTAATCGGGCTAATAACCTCTATCCGCAGGAGTGGCGTATCCGAAGCGGTTATTTGCCCGAAGAACTTTCTTTTGTATGCTAAAAGGAGCCATAAATTTGTTCGGGAAGATTGTGCATATTGCTTTTCATAGACTGACGCAATGCTTCTCCGGGTACAGACTTGCTTGAATTCTATAATATACAAATTTTGTTGGCCTTGTACAAAGGAAAGTGTGGTTGTCAGAACGACTTCCTGTAGGTACACCCGTTTTTCCATTCTGAACAGCCATACGCGGTTTTTCCTTTTATAATCGTTCCTTTGCCACATAGCGGGCAGGTTTTTCCCGTCAATTCGTTATCGGATGGGATAGCGGGAGCGGACGTGGCTGAAGAAGTGTTTTTTCGTGGGGTGCCGGTCTTTTTTTTAGGCTGTTTGGCCGTAGAGGGTGTTGCAGCTTTTGTCGCTGTTTCCTCTATTGCGGTGACACGGCGGTTTGTATTATCACTTAAAACGCTGTGTACTATTTCACTCACCATCTGCTTTAATTCATTTAGAAAAGTCGTTGCATCATAGCTTTTCTTTTCTATTTCACGTAGTTTCTTTTCCCATATACCCGTTAATTCGGCAGATTTCAACAGTTCTTCGCGGATTAGTCCCACCAGTTCTATTCCGGTAGGGGTTGCAATCAAATTTTTGCGTTCTTTACGGATATAATGGCGTTTGAACAGGGTTTCAATAATGGCTGCGCGTGTAGACGGACGTCCTATTCCATTTTCTTTTAATGCATCGCGTAGCTCGTCATTATCTACCAGCTTACCGGCAGTTTCCATAGCGCGCAGTAAAGTTGCTTCTGTATATGGCCGTGGGGGCTGTGTCCACTTCTCGTCTAGTTTGGGCAGATGTGGCCCGCTTTCTCCTTTCACAAAAGCGGGTAAGGAGTGTTCTTCGTCACTTTCACGGGCTTCTGCGTCAGGATCGGTCATACCTTCAGGCAGATTGGTTTGTGGTTTGGCAAAGATAACGCGCCATCCGGGATCTAGAATCTGTTTTCCTGTGGCTTTGAACTCTATACTGTCAGCTTCGCCTATTACGGTAGTAGTGGCAAACTTACAGTCGGGATAGAATACGGCAATAAAGCGGCGCGCTACCAGATCAAATACCCGTTTCTCCATTTCTGTCAGATTTACAGGAGGTTGTCCCGTAGGAATAATGGCATGGTGATCCGTTACTTTTGAATTGTCAAATACTTTTTTGGACTTGATAAGCTTTTGTCCTGCCAATGGAGCGGTAAATGCAGTGTATGGAGTTAGCCCTGCCAATATATTAGGGCATTTGGGATAGATGTCATCGCTTAGGAAAGTGGTATCTACACGGGGGTAGGTGGTCACTTTCTTCTCGTACAGTGACTGGATAAGCTTCAAGGTCTCATCGGCTGAATAAGCGAATTTTTTGTTGCATTCCACCTGCAGGGAAGTCAGGTCAAAAAGACGGGGAGGAGCTTCTGTTCCTTGTTTTTTTGCCACTTCGGTCACGGTAAAAGGAACATTCTTGATGCGCTCCATGAGTGCCTGTCCGGTAGCAAGGTCGAGAATGGGAGGAATTCCCCTGTTTTCTTCGGTCTTTTTGGCTTTCTTGGGGTTCTCTTTGGCGTCACTTTCTTCCTGAGCCAGTTCCTCGTCGCTTTTGCGGATGATGGCGGAGAAGGTAGTTTCCCGATATAAGGTAGCCAGTACCCAATATTGTTGCGGGGTGAAGTTCTCTATCTCTTGCTGGCGCTTCACTATCAGTGCCAAAGTAGGGGTCTGCACTCGTCCGATAGATAGTATCTGTCTGTTTTGTCCGTATTTTAAGGTATAGAGCCGGGTAGCGTTCATGCCTAATACCCAATCGCCGATGGCACGGCTTAAGCCGGCCTCGTATAAAGGTTGGAACTCTTTCTGGTCTTTTAGCTTGTTGAATCCTTCGCGTATGGCTTCTTCAGTCAGGGAGGAAATCCACAGGCGTTTTACCGGACAGTGTGCTCCTGCTTTCTGCATGACCCACCGTTGAATAAGCTCTCCTTCCTGGCCGGCATCACCGCAGTTTATAATTTCATCGGCATTTTGCATCAGTCCTTCTATGATGTGAAATTGTTTTTCAATGCCCGGGTTGCTGATCAGCTTTATGCCGAAACGGGGAGGGATCATGGGAAGGCTGGACAGACTCCATGCTTTCCATGAAGGAGTGTATTCGTGAGGCTCCTTCAAGGTACAGAGATGTCCGAATGTCCAGGTAACCTGATATCCGTTCCCTTCTATATATCCGTCTTTTTTTGTTTTTGCTCCCAGTACATCCGCTATGTCACGGGCTACGGAAGGTTTTTCGGCAATACAAACTATCATATTTATTTTGTTTCTGTTCAAATAGGATTGCAAAGGTAATAAAAACACTTGGAAGAGATTTTGTTTTATCTTTATTAGTTCTTCTTTTATAAGAAATTAAAAATAGCTATCGAGTGCTTCGAAGTCATTTCACATAAGAATGCGAAAAAATAGATTTGTATAATATGGGATATTCAGTTACATTTGTATTCAGAATAAAAAGATAGAATGATGGAAACAGGACTGACTTATACTTCGACTGCAGTCGTATCGAAAGAAAATGCAGCTGCTACAATGGGCAGCGGAGATTTGAACGTGTTTGCTACTCCCGCTATGGTAGCGTTGATGGAAAATGCAGCCATGAATGCGGTGGCGGGCGGGTTGCCCGAAGGTTCCACTACGGTAGGAGCTATGATGAACACCACCCATATCAAGCCTTCGGCTGTGGGAGACACGGTTTCGGCCACTGCCGTATTAAAAGAGGTGGAAGGCAGAAAACTTACTTTTGAAGTGCGGGCGCAAGATAGCAAGGGCGTGATCGGGGAAGGTACGCATGTACGTTATATTGTGGATAAAGAGAAATTTATGAGCAAATTGTCTTGATGGATATTTGTTTGTGTCAAAACTGACCCAGACTGTCATACGATGATGACAGATTACGGTATGACGGCCTGGGTTCGTTTTGATTTTTTCTTATTCCTGCAACGACTGGATATACTCATATAATTTCTTATAAAACGGATGCCTTGTCAGCGTGGAAGCATCTCCCAATATAATAAGTTTCATGCGTGCGCGTGTGATGGCGACATTCATTCTTCGCAAATCATTCAGAAAACCTATTTGTCCGTCTTCATTGGCGCGTACCAGACTGATTAAGACCACATCCCGTTCCTGCCCTTGGAAACCATCTACCGTATTGACGGTGATAAGGTGCCGGTAAGGCTTGAAAAAAGCGTTTTGTCTTATCAGCTGGCGGAGATATTGTACCTGCGCTTTATAAGGAGAAATCAGCCCCACGTCAATCCGCTCTTCCAAAAAACGTTCTTTTCCTATTTTATGAATGTAATGAGTCAGTTGGGAAATGGATAGTGCCGCTTCGGTTTTGTTGATGCGGCCGAAACTTTCACCCACAAATTCCTCATTACAGTCCATCCCTTCCGTATTCACCCATTCTATAGGGGTGTCGTAATCCAGGATTCCCCGGTATTTTACTTCGGGGGCAGATTTCAATTCCCCCTGATAGAACCATTCCGAAGAGAAACGCATGATCTCATCATTCATTCTGTATTGAACCTTCAGCAGAGAAACCGTTTCGGGTTTGTTCTGCACGATTTCCTGCATCAAGGTCTGGTCCAGTCCGCCTCGTGCCGCCTCCACACATTTTATGGTAGGGGGGAGCTGGCAATGATCTCCTGCCAGAATAACCCGGTCTGCCTTGCGGATAGCGATCCAGCAGGCGGGTTCCAATGCTTGTGCGGCCTCATCTATAAATAAAGTACCGAATTTACGTCCTGTCAGAACCCGGTTGGCAGAGCTTACCAATGTGCAGGCTATGACGCGCGCTTCGCCGAACAGCGATTCGTTGATGCGGATCTCCAGTTCGGTGGCACGGTCTTTCAATGAATTAATTTTCAGACGTATGTTTTCCCGTTCCGCACCTTTGCGCAAACGGCGGTAGAGTTCGCGTATGGCTTTTCGGATACTCCAAAGTTGCGGATAATCCGGATGGCTTTCAAAACGGCGTTCATAGGTAAAAGAAAGCATTTTGTCATTGACACGGGTGGGGTTGCCGATTCGTAATACGGGAACTCCGCGATCGACCAGCTTTTCACTAATCCAGTCTACAGCCATATTGCTTTGAGCGCATACCATCACTTGGTTCTCGCGGTGCAGCGTTTCATAAATGGCTTCTACCAGCGTGGTGGTCTTTCCCGTTCCGGGAGGGCCATGGACAATGGCTACATCTTTGGCGTGCATCACCTTGTTCACCGCTTCTTCTTGCGTACTGTTCAGCCACGGGAAACGGGCGGGACTAAAACTGAATGTTTGTGCTTTTAATGTACCGTGGAAAATTTCCCGTAGCTCTGCCAGACGGTTGTCTTTCGCTTTGATAACTTGGCTTAAAGCCTCAAACATCAACCGGTAACTGGTCTCATCAAAATAAAGTTGCACACCCAACCGGCACTCGGTGGACTGTATGCTGAGCAAAGCGTCTGCCGATGGCAGGACAATGACCATTCGGTCCTCATCCACATAGTTCACGGTGGCTGTGAAGTTGAAATAATGAATGCTTCCCGAGGTATCCTGAGTGAAAAAGCAGACGGGACGTCCGAATTCGAATACATGTTCTATTTCTTTGTCTTCCTGTCTCTCTATCTCTATAACCAGTTGGTTTAAAGAGTTGTAATAGCTTCTGCCTGGACTGACCGGATACCAGCACATGCCGCGTTTCACCTTGCGGTCGATGCCCATCGCTTCGGTCTGTTGCCTGAAAGTTTCTTTTTCATAATTATATTCCATGTGAAGCAACAACTCTTTGCGTTGTAATTTGTTAATAATAGTAGAGAGGGATTTGTGCTGGTTCATATCTGTTCTTTTTTATAAGAATTGCAAAGATAATAATTATCTCTCTAAAAGTGCTTTGTGTTTTATATTGTTAAATGTATTATAGACTACACAAGGATTCTATTGATTTCTTTATCTCACCAAAGATAAAACGGATTAAAAAACATAGTAACTATAAATTGTGGTAGGTATGGTATATGACTTGGATATGTTAAAGGCCTTTTATGCTTCTTATGAAAAGAAGATCAGGCAGGTAAGAGCAGTGTTGCAGCGTCCGTTGACGTTGGCGGAAAAGATTCTGTACATACATTTGTACGATGATGCACGGTTGAAAAACTACAGACGCGGTGAGGATTACGTGAATTTCCGTCCCGACCGTGTGGCTATGCAGGATGCGACGGCGCAGATGGCGCTGCTGCAATTTATCAATGCCGGAAAGACGGCTGCGGCTGTTCCCTCTACCGTGCATTGTGACCACTTGATCCAAGCATATAAAGGTGCCGGACCGGATATTGCGACGGCGACAGAAACCAACCGCGAGGTATATGACTTCCTACGGGAGGTGTCTTCACGCTTTGGCATCGGATTCTGGAAGCCGGGTGCGGGTATCATTCATCAGGTGGTGCTGGAGAATTATGCTTTCCCCGGAGGGATGATGGTGGGTACCGACTCGCATACTCCGAATGCCGGAGGTTTGGGAATGGTGGCAATCGGAGTCGGCGGTGCCGATGCGGTGGATGTCATGACCGGCATGGAATGGGAATTGAAAATGCCGAAACTGATCGGCGTACATTTGAAAGGTGCGTTGAACGGATGGGCTTCTCCGAAAGATGTTATCCTGAAACTGGCTGGAATTCTGACTGTGAAAGGAGGGACAAATGCCATTATCGAATATTTTGGAGAAGGTACGGCTTCGCTTTCGGCTACCGGCAAAGCGACTATTTGTAATATGGGTGCAGAGGTGGGGGCTACGACTTCTCTTTTCCCGTATGATGAGCGGATGAAGGTGTATCTGGAGGCGACCGGACGCAAGGAAGTGGCTGCCATGGCCGATGCGTTGTCTGCTGATTTGCAGCCTGATGCGGAAGTCGTGGCTGATCCCTCAGCTTATTATGACCGAGTGATTGAAATTGATTTGTCCGAACTTGAGCCTTATATTAATGGACCGTTCACACCGGATGCCGCCACTCCTCTTTCGGAATTTGCCGAAAAAGTGCTGGTCAACGGTTATCCGCGTAAAATGGAAGTGGGGCTGATCGGTTCATGCACCAATTCCTCTTATCAGGATTTAAGCCGTGCGGCTTCCATCGCCCGGCAGGTAGCCGAGAAGCATTTAAGAGTGGCGGCTCCTTTGATTGTCAATCCGGGTTCGGAACAGATTCGTGCTACAGCCGAGCGTGACGGCATGATGGATGCTTTTCTGAGAATAGGAGCTACCATAATGGCCAATGCTTGCGGCCCATGTATCGGCCAATGGAAGCGGCACACAGATGACCCGGCCCGTAAGAACTCGATTGTGACCTCTTTCAATCGTAATTTCGCCAAACGTGCGGACGGCAATCCGAATACACATGCCTTTGTAGCTTCTCCCGAAGTGGTGCTGGCCCTGACCATTGCAGGTGATTTGTGCTTCAACCCGTTGAAGGATGCTTTGATCAATCAGAATGGTGAGAAGGTGAAACTGAGAGTTCCCGCAGGGGATGAATTGCCGTCGGCCGGTTTTACTCAGGGAAATCCAGGCTATCTGGCTCCGGAAGGCGCGCAGGTAGAAATCAAAGTGAATCCCGAATCACAGCGTTTGCAATTGCTGGCTCCGTTTGCGGCTTGGGATGGAAAAGATTTTGCAGATATGCCTTTACTGATTAAGGCGCAAGGCAAATGTACCACAGACCATATTTCAATGGCAGGCCCGTGGCTGCGTTTCCGTGGCCATCTGGAAAATATCTCGGACAATATGCTGATGGGAGCGGTGAACGCTTTCAACGGTGAGACGAACAAGGTGTGGAACCGCTTGACAAATACGTATGAGAGTGTGTCGGGTACGGCCAAGCAATACAAGGCCAAAGGGATCAGTTCCATTGTGGTTGCAGAGGAAAATTATGGCGAAGGTTCCAGTCGTGAACATGCCGCTATGGAGCCTCGCTTCCTGAATGTAAAGGTTATTCTGGCGAAGAGTTTCGCCCGTATTCATGAGACGAATCTGAAAAAGCAGGGAATGCTGGCGGTGACTTTTACAGACAAAGCGGACTACGACAAGATTCAGGAACATGATTTGATTACCGTCAGCGGATTGGCGGACTTTGCTCCCGGAAGAAATCTGACTGTGACCTTGTATCACGAGGATGGGAGCAAGGATTGTTTTGAAGTGCAACATACCTATAACGAACAGCAGATAGGTTGGTTCCGTGCCGGCTCTGCTTTAAATGCAAGATAAAAGATGAAAAAGACAGTACCTTATATTACAGGCGACGGAGTGGGAGTGGAAATCACTCCCGCTATGCAAGCCATAGTCAATGCAGCCGTGAAAAAGGCGTATGGCGATGAACATGAAATAGAATGGATGGAAGTATTGGCAGGGGAGCGTGCTTTTAATGAAACAGGCTCCTGGTTGCCGGATGAGACCATGAAAGCGTTTCAAGAATATGGCGTAGGGATTAAGGGCCCGTTGACTACTCCCGTAGGAGGTGGCATCCGCTCTTTGAATGTGGCTTTGCGTCAGACGTTGGATTTGTATGTGTGTTTGCGTCCTGTACGCTGGTTCAGCGGAGTGGTATCTCCGGTGAAGGAGCCGCAGAAAGTGGATATGCATATTTTCCGTGAAAATACGGAGGATATTTATGCAGGTATAGAATGGGAAGCAGGTACGCTGGAAGCTGAGAAGTTCTATCGTTTTTTGCACGATGAAATGGGAGTGACGAAAGTGCGATTCCCTGAAAGTTCTTCTTTTGGTGTAAAACCGGTGTCCAGAGAAGGAACGGAACGTTTGGTACGTGCGGCGTGCAACTATGCTTTAGAGCATGGCTTGCCGTCAGTGACGTTGGTGCATAAAGGAAATATCATGAAATTTACTGAAGGCGGCTTCAAAAAATGGGGGTATGAACTGGCGGAGCGTGAGTTCGGTGATGCCCTTGCATCGGGCAGACTGGTGATAAAAGACTGCATAGCCGATGCGTTTTTGCAGAACACCTTGTTGATTCCCGAAGAATATTCAGTGGTGGCTACCTTGAATTTGAACGGAGATTACATTTCAGATCAGTTGGCTGCTATGGTAGGCGGTATCGGGATTGCTCCCGGAGCGAACATCAATTACAATACCGGCCATGCCATTTTTGAGGCGACTCATGGCACGGCTCCCAATATTGCCGGAAAAGACGTGGTGAATCCTTGCTCATTAATTCTCTCGGCTGTCATGATGCTGGAACATTTTGGCTGGAATAAGGCGGCAGAGCTGATAGTGAATGCCTTGGAATCCAGTTTTGGCGAGGGACGGGCTACTCATGACCTTGCCCGTTTTATGCCCGGAGGTGTTTCACTTGGAACATCAGCGTTTACAAAAGAAATCATAGAAAGAATAAACCCCTAAAAACTCACGGATATGAAGAAAGAATATATCATTTACAAACTCTCCGAGGAAATGAAGAATGCCACCCGGATTGAGAACGAACTGTTCAAGAAGTATGATGTAAAGCGCGGATTGCGTAACGAAGACGGTACTGGTGTCTTGGTTGGGTTGACCAAGATAGGTAACGTAGTAGGGTATGAACGTATTCCCGGCGGAGGATTGAAACCGATTCCCGGCAAACTTTTCTATCGTGGGTATGATTTGGAAGATCTGGCACATAGCATCATTAAAGAGAAACGTTTTGGTTTTGAGGAGGTGGCCTATCTGCTATTGTCCGGTCATTTGCCTGACAAGGAAGAGCTGGCGTCTTTCTGTGAACTGATTAATGACAATACACCGTTGGAGCAGAAGACCAAGATGAATATCATTGAGCTGGAGGGAAATAACATTATGAACATTCTGGCCCGTAGTGTGCTCGAGATGTACCGTTTTGACCCGCAGGCGGATGATACTTCGCGCGATAACCTGATGCGCCAGAGTATTGACTTGATTTCCAAGTTCCCGACCATTATTGCATACGCTTATAACATGTTGCGTCATGCCACCTACGGACGTTCATTGCATATCCGTCATCCGCGTGAAAAACTGTCAGTTGCGGAAAATTTCCTGTATATGTTGAAAAAGGATTATACGGATCTCGATGCGCGTACGCTTGATTTGCTGTTGGTGCTTCAGGCTGAACATGGAGGTGGTAATAACTCGACTTTTACCGTCCGTGTTGTTTCTTCCAGCCGTACGGATACTTACTCGGCCATTGCTGCCGGTATCGGTTCGTTGAAAGGTCCGCTTCACGGAGGGGCGAATATCCAGGTGGCGGATATGTTCCATCATTTGCAGGAAAACATCAAGGATTGGACCAATGTGGACGAAATTGATACTTACTTTACCCGTATGTTGAATAAGGAGGCGTATGATAAGTCCGGTCTGATTTATGGTATCGGCCATGCGGTCTATACTATTTCCGATCCTCGTGCCATCTTGTTGAAAGAACTGGCTCGTGACTTGGCAAAAGAAAAAGGTAAGGAAGAAGAGTTTGCTTTCCTGGAATTGTTGGAGGAACGTGCCATTGCTATGTTCGGAAAGATTAAGAATAACGGCAAGACGGTGTCCAGCAATATTGATTTTTATTCAGGATTTGTTTATGAAATGATTGGTTTGCCTCAGGAAATCTTTACTCCGTTGTTTGCAATGGCCCGTATCGTGGGCTGGTGCGCACATCGCAATGAAGAATTGAACTTTGAAGGAAAGCGTATTATTCGTCCGGCCTACAAGAATGTATTGGAAGAGTTGGAATATGTGCCGTTGAAACAGAGATAACGGTTTAGAGACATCCTCTTTATCCAACAGTACGGCCCGGTTATTGTCGTCAGCGGTGTACGCAATTCATGGAGAATGGCATGCACCGCTTTCTTGCGGGAAGCAGTCAGTGACTCGTTTTGTACCACAGAATGTTTCAGTTACCCTATCAAATCTGTCGTTTCTTTCTTATACCGTTTGATACAGTTCGCATTTCGGTGCATGATGATATAGGAAATGGCCAAAAGCAGAAGAGCAATCAGCAAATAACCAGAAACAATTATTTTTCGGATAAATATCATTTCTTTTGATGTTTATTGCATTCTCGTTATGAATATCTTATGCATCTATTGAAGTCTTTTTTACAAAATGCACAAAACGCTTCAGCCCTTCTGTCAGTGTATTACGAGGGCAGGCGATATTCCAACGCATGAATCCTTCGCCCTCCGCGCCATACATAGTTCCTGCATTAAGCCACAATCGGGCTTCGGTGACCAATCGCCGTTCGAGTTCCTCCGAAGATATACCGAGTTTGCGGCAATCCATCCAGACAAGATAAGTTCCTTCCAATATTGTGACAGGAAACTCCGGCAGATGCTCACGACAGAAATCCCGCATATAGAGATAATTGGCGTGTAGATACTCGATAAGTTGGTCCAACCACTCTTTCCCTTCGTTATAAGCCGCTTGGGTAGCGATTACTCCAAACGGATTGACATCGCATACTTCGTTGTCGTTGATGGCACGGTCGATTCTCGCACGGCGGTCGGCATTGGCGCAGACGATGTTTGCAATTTGCAATCCGGCGATATTGAACGCCTTGCTGGGGGATATGCAGGTGACGGAATGTCGCAAAAAATCTTCTGAGATAGAGGCAAATGGCGTGTAACAATATCCTGGAAAAACCAGTTCACAGTGAATTTCGTCCGAAACGACTGTAACGCCGTGGCGGATACAGATTTCTCCGATATGTACCAGTTCCTCACGTTTCCAGACTCTTCCGGCAGGATTGTGAGGATTGCACAGCAGCATCACCTTTATTTTCGGATCAGCAGCTTTGCGCTCCAAGTCTTCGTAATCAATCGTGTAAGTATGGTCTGCAAAGACCAACGGAGAAGAGACCATTTCGCACCCGTTGTTGCGGATGGACGAAAAGAAACAGTTATAGACGGGTGTCTGCACCAGCACCTTGTCGCCCGGAACGGTCAAAGCTTTGATGATTGCCGATACCGCCGGCACCACACCTGATGTGTAAATAATCCATTCACGGTCCATCTTCCAACCGTGACGATGTACGAACCAGTCTATAACAGTCTCGTAATAACTGTCGGGCACACGGGTATAACCGAAAATGCCGTGTTCTACCCGTCGGTGCAAAGCATCGACGATAACAGGGGCTGTACGGAAATCCATATCAGCCACCCACATTGGCAATACATTCTCGTTTTCGGCACTGTCCCATTTGTAGGAATCGGTTCCCCGGCGCGAAATTTGTTCATCGAAGTCGTATTTCATACCTTCATCTTAATCGGTGAAACAAGTACGATCGTCCCGGAGACGGATTTCACAATCGGCAGGAGCCTTGATGTTCTCGTCTATGGTGATGGAGCCGTATTCATCGGCTACGATGCGTCCCGACATTGGATTCTTGATATTCGTGATGGCTCCGCGAATATCAGCCTGCAACGTGCTGTACTCGAATGCACGGTCACAGTCTGGTCCGAAGGTACAGTTTTCCAGTATGAGGTCGTGAGCGTAGCAGAGCGGCTGTTCACCGGTGATATGGCAATTGACCAGACGCAGGTTCTTCGAATGCCAGCCGAGGTACTCGCCGTTGAGTTCGGAATCGTAGATAGTCACATTCTCAACTTCCCAGAACGCATCCTTCGTCGTGATTTTGGCACGATGGATTTCTACGTTCTTCACGTACTGGAACACATATTTGCTGTCGCTCTCCAATCCGTCCACATAAATGTCGTTACTGAACATGAAAGGATAGGTGCCGCCCTGCAGTTTGAGATTCTTGATGCGGATGCCGTTGCAACGCCAGAACACTTCATCGGCATCGTTCATCGTTACGTTCTCAATGTCTATTTCGTCCATCTCACGGAACATTTTCGGTGCGTCGATAATCGTGTCGGTCATTTTCAGGTGGTCGGAGTACCACAAGGCCGAGCGACCTCCGACATCGAAATAACAACGGTCGATTTTGAAACCGTGTACATGCCAGAAGGGGTAGTTACCCTCGAAACGGCAATTTACAGCTTCTATATTGCTACACTCTTTGATGGCCGATTCACCAGCGCAGATAATCACATTTTCCAGACGGAGATCATGGGACTCGAACAGGGGACGCTCGCCCCCAAATTCAGTATCTTTAATCAGTTTCATTTAGAATATTATTTTAGTTATCAGTCTTATTGATTTCAAAAGTCACGTTCACATTGCCTCTTCCAAGAGCCGAAGCCAGCCCTGACGGATTATGTTATAATTCCAATCCCATTTTATAGGCTTTCTCAAGGTGCTCAGGTGCGATTTGACGGGCTGTATTTTCACATCCCGTACAACCGCCTGCCAGATAAGTCCCGGCCTCTTTCCCACCCAACACACCGCTGATAATATGAAAATAACTCAAAGCCTGGTCGAAAGTATGCTCGTTATTATCTCCAGCGGTCATAAGCAGCACGGTTTCTTTCTCAGATGAGGAGGTTCTTCCATTTTGCAGTCTTTCAGAAAACGGAAAATAGTCGCCCCCCCCCAAGCAATACGCCGCCAGCAGTCAGCAAACTGTTTCTTAAAAATGTTCTTCTTTCCATATTTTATAATCCTTGTTTCAAACAGTTATTCTTCTGATTTTCACATTGCAAAATTACGTTGAAACTACAAATCACTCAAAAGCATCTGCCACCATCATTGGAGTGGCAGGTGCTATCACTGTTATTCAGGTTTTCTTTATTTCAGGTATTTCTTGAAGAACTCCTCCAGCTTGTCGAACGGAATAACATCCGTCCGGTCATACAAATCCGTATGCACGGCACCAGGAATAATCATCAGTTCCTTGTTGTCGCCTTTCAGTTTCTTGAAAGTATCTTCGCTAAAATAGCGGGAGTGGGCTTTCTCACCATGAATGAGCAACACGGCCCTGCGGATTTCATCGGCATACGCAAGAATAGGTGCGTTGAGAAATGCGAGATTGGAGGTCTTGTTCCAACCTAAACCAGAGTTGATGGAACGAGGATGATAGCCTCGTTCGGTCTTGTAATAGTCGTAATAATCCTTCATGAACTGCGGCGCGTCGTCGGCAGGCTTCGGGTTCATCACGGTGCGGGGATAAGTACCTGTACGGTAGTCTTCCGTACGTTGGGCGTTGAGTTCCTGGCGCATCTTATAGCGTGCATCAGCATTGTCATTGGCATCGAAATAACCATTTGCTGAACAACGGCTGATGTCGTACATCGTGGAAGCTACCGTTGCCTTGATACGTGTGTCGTTGGCAGCCGCGTTGATGGCAAATCCGCCCCAGCCACAAATACCTACTATGCCGATACGTTCAGCATCCACGTCCGGACGTGTCGCAAGGTAATCCACCGCAGCCGAGAAGTCTTCAGTATTGATGTCCGGCGAAGCTACGTAGCGGGGCTGGCCACCGCTTTCACCTGTGAACGATGGGTCGAAAGCAATCGTCAGGAATCCCCGTTCGGCAAGAGTCTGGGCATACAGTCCCGATGACTGTTCCTTTACAGCCCCGAACGGACCGCTGACAGCGATGGCAGGCAATTTTCTTCCGGTGGTCGTTTTCGGTACATACAAGTCAGCGGCGAGCGTGATGCCGTAACGGTTAACGAAGGTCACTTTGCTGTGGCTCACCTTGTCGCTCTTCGGGAACGTCTTGTCCCATTCCTGTGTTAATTTCAGTTTTTCCATATTTCTACTACTTTGAGTGTTCTGCGCCGGGCTTTCCATCAGACCGAAAAGGCAGAGGAAAGTGGCCGTTAAAATAGTTATACGTTTCATAATCGCTGTAGATTTAATGTTTATCGTTTCTTGTTTTCTTTTCACTGTACAAAATTACAGCGGATTACAGAGAACGCCGGTAGATGGATTACAGATAATATAACCCCAATTACAGACTTTATTCTATATGTTTCTCATCCAACGTTCTTGCTTCAAGCGGACAAGGAAAATCAGTTCTCTAAAATACAGTTCGACACACATGGCAATCCAGACACTTTTCAGCCACAATCCGGCACCCGGCATCGTGAAAGAGATTTCCGCCATGTGCCATTCGCGTGAAGGGAAAATCAGAAAAAAATGAAAACGACATCCAGTATGTACATCGCCACACCTAACAAACTTGGCACGTACATATTGCCATTACAACGCAACATACCTCTTGCAAAAAAATCATCTGTAAGGCAGGAAGGAAGAGCGAAAAGATAAAGAAGTAGAGTGACGCATCACGGCGAATGGGAACATCACCTCCTAATCAACAGGGAAGCATATCGCTGATTGCCGCAACACGGCACGTGCTCCCTGCATGTCGCCTGTTCCGATTTTGTGCGTCACCTGCACGAACGACCGTTCATCACATTCCATGCATAGATGAAGGACAGTGGCAATCCGACGATGAATCCGTAACGGGCGATGCATTTCAGTGTGACATAAAGCCGGCCAAATTGGCATAGAGGCGGTTACGCCCGATGCAAAAGCCCAACAAGACCCATCACTTTGAAGTAACGGCTTTCGTCGATAAAGACATATTGCAGATAATGCACGATACGGTCGATTCCGGCAGTAGGCATGGCATCCGCAGCTTCAACAGGAAGAAAGGAATACAACGAGAACTCTGGGAAGTTGGCCAGAACAATACCCAACAGAGTCAATCCGTGCAGCACGTCCTGTATGGCGTACCGTTCGGATGACCTGACGGGGGATGGCCGTATGGTTGGTTACAGATTCCGATTCCATAGGCTATCGCTTTTCGTTCCTGTTAATGTTTCGGATATACCTTGCCGGTACGCCTCCTACAACCGTGTTGGCTGCCACGTCCTTTGTCACCACCGATCCGGCGGCAATAATAGCGTTGTCACCCACGTTCACCCCTCGCAGGATGGTAGAGTTGGAACCGACCCACACGTTTTTGCCTAAACAAATAGGAGCCGGATACATCGCCCCACGGTCTTCGGGAACCATACCGTGATCGAGTGTGGCAAACACCACGTTGTGACCAATGAGACAACCGTCGCCCAATGTCACACCGCCATGATCTTGAAAATGGCAGCAGGCGTTGATGAAGACATTACGCCCGATGGTGATATTCCTGCCGAAGTCAGTATAGAACGGCGGGAACATCTTGAATGTTTCATCCACAGGTTTGCCGGTCAGACGCGACATCAACACACGCAACTCTTCCTGTGAATGATACGAGTTGTTTATCTCACAAGTAATGCGTCGGGCTTCGTCACTCATTTCATCCATCATCTGATAGATTTCCGGTGTATTGAGCACACCGCCGTCCTTGATATGATTCAGAAAATCGTCCAATGTCATAATCCGCTCCTTTCCCTATACCAGTCTGCCCATTTCGTATGCCTCTCGCAATTTCGGGCTTCCCTTGATTTCTCCCGTGTGCCATACGCCGCCGCAAAACAGCGTACCCTTCACCGTCGGATTCTCCAGACAATCGAGGAATCCCCTGAAATTGGCAACGATGCGGTCCATAATTGTTTCATCCTCTTCGGCAGCCGTAACTATGAAATAGAACTCTTTGTCCTTCATTTCGGTATAAGGTCCGCAGCAACGGTCTATCATCATTTTCATCTGTGCGCTCATGGCATAGAAATAGACCGGTGTCCCCATCACGATGCTATCCGCAGCAAGCATCTTCTCAATTACTTCCGCTGCATCGTCTTTCTGCGGACAGGGTTTCTTGTACTGGCTACATACACTGCACCCCATGCAGGGATGTATGTCCTTGTCATGCAGGAAAATCTTTTCTACATGGTTTCCACTCTCTATTGCTCCGCGCATGAACTCATTGCAAAGCGTATCCGAATTTCCGCCACGACGGGGGCTGGACGATAAAATCAGAATATTCTTCGACATGGTTTATCTGTTTTTATATGTTAATCGAATTTTCTTGTTGCCTCCACCAAAACCACCCAGCGTATGCCCTTTGAAGTGGGTAAGTATCACAAGGGAGTGTTAGTCGGTCGTATGGCTGCCCACGGACATTTCTTTGAACCATTTGCCACCGTGAACGGGCAATGTCAGAGTATCTTTCTCGTCCATAATATCTACGGGGCAGAATGTCCAGCCGTTCACTTCCAGCGTCCGCCGGTGTTGTTCGGTCGTGTAACGGTTGCCCTTGTGATAGGTGTTTGTTTCCACAATATTGGCATTGGGAAGGTCTTTGTCAGGCAGAGCCTTTACCTACTCACGGGGTATAATGTTCGGTCCGTTCTGTTCCCCGGTATGCAGTTTTACACCTATATGTCCCTTGATATCAGCACTTACCTGTTCATACGCTTTGATTAGTCCTTCGACACTGAGATTACGTGTGAAATAGACTACGGATTCATTACCTGTTCGTTCCTCGTAAGGTATATACTTGTTACCGTTTTTTCCGAGAATAGGCCTGGACTGCGCTACGGCAGTTGTTCTCATTACTAACAAACTTGCAATCATGATGACTGATATGCGTTTCATTATCTATTGATTTTATTGAATTTAGCGTTTCTGAACGCTTGATGCAAAGTTAAGCGTATGTCTGAAAATATTGTGTAGATGAATTACAGATGTTATAACCCCAATTACATGATTTTCGGAAAGAACGGCATAAACCTGTAGTCAGGGTTATATTATCTGTAACTGAGGTTATGGCAATCTCCGTATAATCCTCTACCTTATGTCTCTTAAATAAACATGGAATTGAATATAGTTATGGATAAGATACTTAATTTGGACAATGTAGATCAATACAATCGCTCAACACTGAGAATGACGCTAAAAGGTTTTCTCACAATTTCCGCCGACTGTACACAGTATTTACCCCTGACACAGAAACGCTTTATAGGGGAAGTTGGCCGAAGAAACAGATAGGATAAAGTGTAAAAAAAGTTAAAGCTCTTGATTGATATTTTTTATTTATTTTCCTTTGCATAAAAAAGCACAACACTGTTTAATGCTAATTAAATTAGTCTTATGTATTCTGTGAAAAGGACACTTGCTGTGTGTCATTTGATACTGTTTCTCTGGTTTAACATGTCGGCCCATGATGGGTGTATGGGCCTTGATTCTGTATTTATGCCAAGGCAATCCGGACAGTTCCGTCTTTCCTCTTCCGAGGGGGGGCGATGAGGATCGGAAACCTGTTGTCTTGTTAAAAAACAATATGCTTTATGATGCGGTTGCCGTGCCCAATATAGGGTTGGAGGTATCTTTGGGATCCGGCTGGTCTGTGGGGGCTGACTGGATGTATGCCTGGTGGAGCCGGAATTCCTCTCACCGCTTTTGGCGTGTATATGGCGGTGATGTGGAGGTGCGCCGTTGGTTCTCTCCCCGTCGTACGTCGCGTTCGCTGATGTGTGGACACCATGTGGGGGTGTACGGGCAGATGCTGACCTATGATGTGGAATGGGGTGGTCGCGGCTATATGGGAGATCGCTGGAGCTGGGCGGCAGGCGTGTCCTACGGGTATTCGCTGCCTGTGGGGCGTCATTTCAATATCGACTTCACATTGGGGGTGGGCTATCTGCAAGGTGACTATATGAAATATCGTCCCGAGGACGACTGCTATGTGTGGGATTCCACCCACCGCAAGGAGTGGTTCGGCCCCACCCGGGCGGAAGTGTCGCTGGTGTGGTACATCGGTGGACGCAGCGTGCGGAAAGGAGGTGCTCGATGAAAGACCTTATTATAATAGGGAAAGGGCGGGCTATGCTGATGGCGTTTATGTTGGTGGCATATATGCTGGGGATATGTTCGTGCGATCACAAGGATCTGTGCATGAACCATTCGCACATGGTGGACGTGGATGTGTCGTTCGACTGGAGCTATGCGCCCGATGCCGATCCTGTAGCCATGGTGGTGCAGTTCTTCCGGGTGGATGACGGTAGGCAATGCTACCGGTGCGAGTTTTCTCCGGCGCGTAAAGGAGAGACCGGGCGCGGTCTGATAAAGGGGGGGAAGGTGCGCATCCCCGCAGGCGAATACAGGATTTTGTTTCACAATAACGACATAGAGAGGATGGACGAGCGCGGAGATACTTATGCCGGCTACGAGGTTGTGTCGTTGGAGCAGTCGCTCCTGGAACCGATGGACCGTGGGGCGCTGGGTGCCCCTCCCCGTCCGGGAGATACCGGTGAAGCCCCTGTGCGTGGGGCCGTGGGCGATGTGTGGGGCGGACGGTGCGAATACCTGGAGGTGCAGGCGGGCGTGTCCGGACAGTCGGTTACCCTGTCTCCGGCACGTATGGCGGTGGAATGCACGGTGGAGTTGCGCAATGTGAAGAACATGTCCGATGCGGTGGGCGTCAGTGCGGCGTTGACCGGCATGTCGGAAGGGCTCCGCCTGGCGGACAATGCGCCTTCGGGAATGCCGGCTACCGTTCCGTTTGCGTTGCGTCGCACGGACGATCATACGCTGGAGGCCCGTTTCCGGGTGTTCGGCCATTGCCCGGTGCAGACGGGGCAACACTTCCTGTCCGTTTATACTTCCGGCAAGACATATTACGATTTTGATGTGACCGGCCAGGTACATGCGGGTGAGGACGCTTCCTATGCCGGCCCCATCCATATTGTGATAGATGCCGAAATCAATCTTCCTTCGGGCGGTGGAGAAGGAATGTCCCCGTCAATCTCGGGCTGGGAGGAGATAACGATAGAGCTTGGAATGAATTAAAGCAAAACAATAAACAAAAAAACAACAGATTATGAGCAAAAAGATTAAATTAGCAGGAATGGTTGCGATGCTCTCCATGACATTTGTCTCTTGTTCAAACGACGAGTTGAAAGAGGCTTATCAAGGCGAGAAGATTACGTTTACTACCAAGGTGGGGGCATCACGCGCCCAGGTGATAAATGGGGTGGCCGATTTGGAAAGTTTTCGTGTGCATGCCGAAATGGGCGGTGACAAGCCATTTTTAGACCATGTGAAAGCAGAAAGAGCAAGTAGCGCTGACGCAACAGGCATATATAAATTAACAGGAATATCAGACAATGAGGCTATGTGGCCTGAAGGTGTTAATGAAATAGAATTCTGGGCCTATGGACCTGAACAGGTTGGGCAACCTAGTCACGATGGGAGTAGTAAAATCTTGCATTTCGAAAAGTTCTCTCCCCAAGATTCCCCGGCTGCCCAGGTTGATATTGTTGTGGCGTATGCAAAATCTAAAAAAACGAGTGGAGCAATACCATTGACGTTCCATCATGCGTTGTCTCAAGTGGAAGTAAAAGCCAGATGTGGGGATGACAGCAAGCATGTGATGATAAAAGCTGCCTATATTGTAAATTTGAAAAAAGAAGGTGAGTTGCGGTATACTAGTCAAAATGATACACATTTGGAATGGAACCCTGGCTCTGAAGTGAAATATTATGGCACATCCTTTGATGTAATAACATTAGAAGATAAAGAAAATAATGGGAAGAAGGTGTACCAGGGATTATTGGCTGAGCCTGTTGATGAACAAAAAGGGAGCAAATCAGGAACCGGCCTGATGATGATTCCACAGGATATTACAGCATTGAATGAGGATATGGATAATAAGGGGGTTTATATAGCAATGTACTGCCGTATAGAGTCACATCATAGCGGAAACTATGAAAACAGTCATATTGGTGAAAAAGATCCTTTTGTGAAAGATTTTGCTGATGGAGGTAGTGTATATCATCATCATCAGCTATACCCCAAGACAGGTACTGGATATGATTCAAATGCATACGCATATACTTGTGTTCCTATAACAGCACCGGATGGAAAATGGGAACCAGGCAAGAAATACATTTATAATCTTAATTTCTTCGATGGTGGCAGTGGCGGTGGAATTGTTCCTCCTACAGACTCGGGTTTGCCGGATACAGGGAACGAAGGTGATAAACCGGGTCATCCGGTAGTAGAAGAGCCTATTTCCTTTACTGTGACTGTAGAAGACTGGACAGAGGCAGATGTTAAAGACCCATCTATGAATTAAGAATACCAACAACAAGAACCAACATAACAGACCATGATGAGAACTTTCTCTATATTTCGTCCGGCATCCTTCCGCACAGCCGGTGGGTGGATATGCGCTGCCGCTTGTGTCCTGTCGTCCTGCGTGGACGATACGTTCGACAAGCACGGGCAGGGAATCTCCCCCTACCTGACGTTCGAGGTGGAAGTGCCGGCCAGTTGGACCGGCGGACAGCCAGCACGTTCCGCCGCAGGGCAAAGCGATATCAGCATAAAGCGAATGACCCGTTCCGATGGAGGAAAGCCATTGTATCTTGTTACTGAAATTTCGGAAGCCGCCGCTGATACGACGGCTTCCGGCGTAATAAGTCGTGGCACTCCGGTGGATACTAAGAATTTTCCTGGCACTTTCGGCCTTTTCGCCTTCGGAACCGAGGGCGCGTCATGGACGGAAGGCGGTGCGGAAAAGACCTCTTATGAAAATATGGAGGTGGAGAAGGGCACTAACGGTGTATGGAAGCCACAGACTGAATCATTGTGGCAGTGGCCCGGTAAAGGAAAAATAGACTTTTATGCCTACTCTCCCCGGACAGATAAGTCATCACCCGTCCTTCCTCCGGCAGAAGAGCCGGCTGACGGAGGAGATGAGAATGCGCCGGCTGGTGAACAGGAACTTTCCCTCTCTTATTCTGTAGGGGAGGACAATAAGCCTGTGTTGGCTTATACAGTGCCCAGTGACGTAACGGAGCAGATTGACCTGATGACCGCGCATCATACCTATGCGGGGAACGGTTCTGAATGTGCGCGTTTGACATTCAGCCATGCACTGACCGCTGTCACCATAAAGACCGGTGAGGAGATGTTGAAAGGCACTATAAAGAGCGTCACCATTTCAGGCGTTTATGGTGAAGGAACGTATCAGATAGGAGCTGAGGGTTGGACTATTCTCCAAGGTGATGATAAAAAGAGAGAGTTTGTTGTGACATTGGGTAATGATAGTGAACCGGACGCAGCCAATGAAGAGCCGGATACGGATACAGGAAAAGGGCGTGGTATGTATCAGGAAGGAAACACGTCGATTGTGGAGGGCGAGTATACTTTCATGATGATTCCCCAGGAATTACACGAAGGGGCTAAACTGACCGTGGTGTTTACTGATGAATTCTCCCAAACCGAGTGGACTTTGACAGCCGACCTTAAAGACCAAATATGGCCTATGGGTAAAATGGTTACCTATTCTATTAACTCCACAGGAATAGTGGTGAAGCCGGTGGTTGCTTTGACTGTAAATAGAGACGGGCTTTGGCCGAATGGAGGGCTTAAGGAACTGGAAAATACACAGACAATAAATGAAGGTTTGTATGGCGATGAAATGGATGAGGCGGAAAAGAATGCTTATCTTCCTGTCAGTGGCTATCTGCGTGATGTGGAGATGAGTGCATTTGTACAGATGGCACAAGTAGACAAGCAAACTGTGAAACTTCCGCTTACTTGCACTATTGAATATTCAACTAATAAAGAAGACTGGTCTTCCAAATTAAAAGATAGTAATGTATGGACTCCTGTTTCTTCGGAAGCATCCCGGTCTGAACCCGATGAAGTTAAAAAAGGGGCTATCCGTTTGCCAGCGCAAGAAGTTTTTAACAATACACGGGAAGAATTGCTTAAAATAACTCCTGTGAAGAGTTCTGAAACCGATTACTATGATTTGGTAGCAAAGAATCCTTTTCAACAAGAAAGTGCCAATTGCTACATGGTTCATACTCCCGGTTATTATAAATTTCCGGCAGCTTATGGCAATACTTATCGAAATTATTCTGATGTTGACCCCCAAAGAGCTTATAAGTATCTAGGTAATTTGAGCGAACAAGGTGTGTTGGAGTCTTTTATTCTTGAAAACTTTGTTGGATATGATGATGAGAAGATAACTGTGCCAACAAATGCTTCATTTATTCCAGACATTGATAATGCCGTGATTGTATGGCAAGACAGTCCTGATCTTGTAACAGATGTTTATTTGAAGGATGGATGGATACATTTCCGCATACTTGAGGAAACGATTAATCAGGGCAATGCGGTGATTGCTGTACGTAACCAAAATAAAGACATCTTATGGAGTTGGCATATATGGGTTACTCATCATTTTTGGACAGAAGAACACATTCAAGAGTCGTCAGCTAAAAATGAGGAAGAAAAAAATTTCTTATTTGCACCTTGTAATCTGGGGTATTGTGAGCCTCATGACGAAAATCCAAAACAATCTGTTTATATGCGTTTAACAGCTACTATGCCTGGTATGACAGAACCGGAAGTGTTAAAGGAAGTCAAAGTAAAAGGAATGCCTGCACCTGATAATGATGGCATATTTACGTTTACTCAACCCCGAATAGTTGCATCCATGGCAGGAGACAACACTTATTATCAATGGGGACGTAAAGACCCGATGTTGCCGGGGGTATATGATGAAACTATTCGTGGACGAGGACCCAAAAATGTAGAGGTGGAATATAATGGGGCATCTAAAAAATTGGATTATAGTGAACAATTGGATATGGAGAATAAAATGTTTTATTCTATACCCGATTATAGGTTTACCTCAAGAGAAACAAATCAGTCTATAGGAGAAAGTATTCAATATCCTTATTGTTTTTTTATACATGAGCGACCGGCAACGACTACAAATGACGATAAAATAAAAGATCCGGATGGTAATTATAAGCGACGTCATTGGCATAATGGGCTGAATAGTGATGGTAAAAAAACTTCTTATAACCAAAAAACAATTATGAATTTCTGGAATTCGCGATTGGACAAAAGTGGTACAAAAGGAAGTATAGAAGCACCTAATCAGAAGTATGTTGTAAAAACAATATATGATCCATCTCCGGCAGGGTATAAAATACCGCCTCCTACCGCATTTTCTGGATTTTTTGATATTAACAATAACACGATAGATGTTTCTTCTGCAGAATTTGAAGCTGTCAACAGTGTAGGTTGGAAAATAAAAGATAAGAGAAATGGAAGGTGGTTCTCCTTTCCTTCCACAGGAGTGAGAGATATGGGATTGTATCGACGTAAATCAGAATACGGTACATGGCCTGCTCATTCCAAGTTGACATTTATGGCAACTTCAGGTTTCCTAGGAGCTATTGGTGACGCTGGTTCTAGTTGTATGTTGTTCTCTATTGATAGTAGAGGAGGAAATAGTAAGGTTGATGCCATCTATGGTACAAACAACGCTTACGGCTTTACATTGCGCCCTATCCGCGACCATCAGCATGGTACCGGTACACGGTAAAGCATAACCCCGTTTGTCTTTATACAGGCTGCGGCATCATCCGTCCGGTGACACCCTCGTCACTTCGTCCGATGATGCCGCAGTGCTTGTTCATAGGCTTAAGTTCCTTTCTGTGGCGGGATAATCCGTAACCGGACGGTTGGATAAACAGGCTTTCTTTCGATAGATCTCAGCCGGATTGGTTTATAAGGTAAACCTTTCTTTTTCTCGCAAAAAATCTCTTAATTGTTGCTTACATCTGATTTTTCCCTTAAATTTGTTAGTGACTTACTAAATTTAATCTAGGGAGGAACGAGTATGGGACAACAAACTTTTGAATTCTTGCTATTGGCAATGTCCGCGCTTGCGGTGATTGTATTTGTAGCTCTTTATTATGTACGTGCCGGTTATGGTATGTTCCACACCCCGAAATGGGGACTTTCAGTGAACAATAAATTAGGTTGGGTGCTGATGGAGGCGCCTGTGTTTTTTGTAATGCTTTATCTGTGGTGGAACAGCAACGTGCGTATGGATGCTGCTCCTTTCCTCTTTTTTCTCCTTTTTGAATTACACTATTTCCAGCGTTCTTTCATCTTCCCTTTCCTGATGAAAGGAAAGAGCCGGATGCCTCTTGCCATTATGCTGATGGGAGTGGTCTTTAATGTCCTGAACGGACTGATACAGGGAGAATGGTTGTTCTATCTGGCTCCGGAAGGACTCTATACGGATGCTTGGCTCAGTACTCCTTCGTTTTGGATGGGGACAATTTTATTCTTTATCGGGATGGGCATTAATCTGCATTCCGACAGTGTGATCCGTCATTTGCGTAAACCGGGTGACACCCGCCATTATTTGCCACAGAAGGGAATGTACCGGTATGTCACTTCGGGCAACTATTTTGGCGAGCTGGTGGAATGGACGGGATTTGCCGTACTCACCTGTTCGCCGGCTGCGTGGGTGTTTGTGCTGTGGACGTTTGCTAATCTGGCACCACGTGCCAATTCCATCCGTAACCGTTATCGGGAAGAGTTTGGTAAAGACGCGGTGGGGAAAAAGAAAAGAATGATTCCTTTTATTTATTGAAATTAGATAGTATATCGTTTCTGTTTTAGGAAATGATGAAAGCAAAACATAAAATATGAATGATGAACTCTAAATTATTTACTCCAGCTTCTATCGGGCCGCTGACTTTGCGTAACCGTACGATTCGTTCGGCCGCTTTTGAGAGTATGTGTCCGGGCAATGCGCCCTCCCGGCAATTGAAGGATTATCACTGCTCGGTGGCAGCAGGTGGAGTGGGAATGACTACTATTGCTTATGCAGCTGTTACACAGAGCGGTCTTTCTTTCGACAGGCAATTATGGATGCGCCCTGAAATAGTGCCGGGCTTGAGGGATATAACCGATGCGATTCATAAAGAAGGGGCTGCTGCAAGCATTCAGCTGGGACATTGTGGAAATATGTCGCACAAAAGTATTTGTGGAGTGATGCCCGTAGGGGCTTCTTCCGGTTTTAATCTTTATTCGCCTACTTTCGTGCGTGGTTTGCGTAAGGAGGAACTGCCGCAGATGGCAAAGGCATACGGTCAGTCGGTTAATTGGGCACGTGAGGCCGGATTTGACGCGGTGGAGGTACATGCAGGGCATGGCTATCTTATCAGTCAGTTTCTTTCACCTTACACCAATCATCGTAAGGACGAGTTCGGCGGCTCGTTGGAGAACCGTATGCGCTTTATGGATATGGTAATGGAGGAAGTGATGCGTGCCGCAGGTAATGACATGGCCGTTCTGGTAAAAACCAATATGCGTGACGGTTTTAAAGGCGGCATGGAAATAGATGAAGCTGTGCAGGTAGCGAAACGGTTGGTACAAGACGGGGCTCATGCGTTGGTGCTGAGCGGAGGCTTTGTAAGCAAAGCGCCTATGTATGTCATGCGGGGAGCGATGCCTATAAAAAGTATGACACATTATATGAACTGCTGGTGGCTGAAATATGGGGTACGTATGGTAGGTAAATGGATGATTCCGACAGTACCTTTTAAAGAGGCTTATTTCTTGGAAGATGCATTAAGATTCAGAACAGAAATAAAGGAAATTCCGTTAGTATATGTGGGAGGGCTGGTATCTCGTGAAAAGATAGATGAGGTATTGGATGATGGTTTTGAATTTGTACAGATGGGAAGGGCGTTGCTGAATGAACCTGGTTTTGTGAATCGGTTGCGGACTGAAGAAAAGGCTCGTTGCAATTGCGGTCATAGTAATTATTGTATTGCGAGAATGTACACTATTGATATGGCATGTCACAAACATCTGGAAGAGAAATTACCCCTTTGCTTGGAACGTGAAATAGAAAAATTAGAGAACCAATGAGTAAATTAGCCATAATAACCGGTGCCGATGGAGGAATGGGTACTGAAATAACCCGTGCGGTAGCACAGGCCGGCTATCATGTAATAATGTTGTGTTACACTCTTTTTAAAGGAGAGGAGCGTAAGAACCAGTTGATTTTGGAAACTGGCAATAAAGAGATAGAAGTCAGACAAGTTGATCTTTCTTCCATGGCTTCTGTGACTAATATCGCGGACGACTTGTTGGGGCGCGGAAAGCATATCGATTTACTGATGAACAATGCGGGAACAATGAGTTCCGGTGGTTTGATTACAACGGAGGATGGTTTGGAATATACGGTAGCTGTGAATTATGTGGCCCCTTTTTTACTGACTTTGAAATTATTGCCTCTGATGGGTCAAGGAACCCGGATTGTGAACATGGTTTCTTGCACGTATTCCATAGGGAAGATTACTCCTGAATTTTTGATTCGTGGAAAAAGAGGCAGTTTTTGGCGTATCCCTGTTTACAGTAATACAAAATTGGCTTTGTGGCTTTTTACTCGTGAACTTTCTGAAAGGCTGAAAACAGAAGGAATTACTGTCAATGCTGCCGATCCTGGTATTGTTTCTACCAATATCATCCGTATGGATATGTGGTTTGACCCGTTGACTGACATACTGTTCCGTCCTTGTATCCGTACTCCGAAGCAAGGAGCCGCGACAGCTGTCAGTTTGCTTTTGGATGATCGATGGAAAGAAGTTACAGGGCAAATGTTCGCTTCTTGCAAGCCTAAAAAAGTAAAGGATAAGTTTATGAATCATCCACAGGCAAGACAGCTTTGGGCGGATACGAAAGCATATTTGGAGAAACTGAAATTGGAGGAGCCAATTGTCTGAGAATTCCTTTAAATACATAAAAAGCCGTATCATTACTTAAAAGTAGAGTGGATACGGCTTTTATGGTCGGTGAAGAGTGTCTGGTTTCGGATTGCAGTGTAGTTGAGGTTATTCTTTCTTGGCTGCTTGTTCAGCCAGCATCTGTTCACGGCTTTTACTTTGAGTCACAATATAAACTCCCGTGAATACCAGTGCCACAGCTATTCCTTTGGCAATGCCGAAGGTTCCCATTCCTAACAAGATAGAGACACTGGTTCCTACAATAGGCTGCACATAGTTGTACATACTGATGACAGTAGGGCGCAATGTTTTCTGTCCGATCATCATCAGAATATAGGCAAGGAATGTTCCACCTACAATGACGTATGCAACACAAGCCCATGTAGAAGTGGAAATTTCTTGAAAATGTATGGCGGAAACCTCATGATAGGAGAACGGAATAAAGCAGATGGCGGCGTATGTAAACATCCACTTCATCAAAGTGAAGATGTTGTATTTGCTGATCAGTCCTTTGAAAATAGCCAGATAGAATGAGAAACTGATTTGTGCCGCCAGGCAAAGCAAATCTCCGGGAATACTTCCACCTTTTCCATCTGTTGAGCCTTGGCTGCTTAATATGAGTGTCAAGGCTCCGATTGAACCTAAAAAAATACCAATCACTTTTTTCCCTGTAACTGGTTCTTTCAGATAAATGGCAGCGACAATCATGGTAGCGATAGGGGCTGTGGTTGTTACAATGGAAGCATCGATGGGGGAAGTCAGTGATAGTCCGAAAGTGAAACATCCCTGATTCAGGACGATACCCAATAATCCTGCAAAGAACAACATCATCAAGTCGTGCGGCTTTACTTGTTCTTTAGGAGCGAAAATAGAAGCTATCCAAAAACAGATAGCACCTCCTGTCATTCGAAATGTAGCGAGGGAAAGACCTGAAATACCGTTTTCTAACGCCGTTTTACCAATTGGGGACATCAATCCCCACATTATGGCAGCGCCTAGCAATGCCAAATGTCCTTTGTACTTTTGAATAGCCATTCTTTTTACCTTAAATAACAGTGCAAATGTAGGAGGTTTTTTTTATATTTTCTATCTTTGCTTATAAGTAAATCTATCAAAAATGAAAAAACAAGCTGATTATATAAAACGTATTGAGATAAAGCGGCTTTGGGGCCGTAAAGATATCTCATGGGAACTGCGTCCGGATGTCAATATTCTGAGCGGAGTGAATGGTATCGGCAAGAGCACTATCCTGAACAGATCTGTGAACAGTCTGACGGCTTTGGAAGGCGGAGCGTTGAGTAACGGTTCGACTCCCGGGGTACATTTTGTCTTTTCTCCGGAAGATGCGACCCTGATACACTTTGATGTAATCCGTAGTTTTGACCGTCCGTTGATTCATTCGGAACTTCTCGAAAAGATGGCGGATAAGAATGTTAAGACAGAATTGGATTGGCAACTTTATCAGTTGCAACGGCGTTATTTGGATTATCAGGTAAATATTGGTAACCGCATTATTGAGTGCCTTACTTCCGGTGGCCCTGACGGTCAGCTTCGTGCTGCCGAAATGTCTTACCCCAAGACGAAATTCCAGGATTTGATGGATGACTTGTTTGGTGAAACCGGTAAAAAAATCATTCGTAAAAGTAATGAGATTTTGTTTGAACAGGATGGAGATATACTTTATCCTTATCAACTGTCTTCCGGTGAGAAGCAGATTTTGGTTATTTTGCTGACGGTTCTGGTACAAGACAACCGTCGGGGAGTCCTGTTTATGGATGAACCTGAAGTATCCTTGCATGTGGAATGGCAGCAACGCCTTATTTCATTGATACGGCAATTGAATCCTAATGTACAGATTGTGTTGACAACTCATTCGCCTGCTGTGATTATGGATGGCTGGCTGGATGCAGTGACCGAGGTGAGTGATATTACAAAATAAACAATTTCTAACGACGATACTATGGGAAAAAGATTGTCCGAGAATCTGTCCTCCTTATATATTGGTGCGGCCAACAAATTGAAACCTAAATGTTCGCGACGCAAGATTATTGCATACGTTGAGAGCTATGATGATATTTCATTCTGGCGTACCTTGTTAGGTGAATACGAAAATGAAACTCGTTATTTCGAAGTGATGCTTCCTTCGAAAACCACTTTGGCTAAAGGTAAGAAGTCTGTGCTGATGAATGAACTGGGACCTCAGTTGGGACAAAATATGATAGCTTGTGTAGATAGTGATTATGACTATCTGTTACAGGGGGCTACCCATACTTCACGTTATATTATAAATAACAAATATGTTTTTCATACCTATGCATATGCTATAGAAAACTATCAGTGTTATGCTGAAGCATTGCATGAGGTTTGTGTCATGGCAACGTTGAATGACCATCCGTTGGTGGATTTTGTCGCTTTTATGCGTATGTATTCCCAAATAGCTTATCCGTTGTTCATTTGGTCGGTGTGGTTTTATAGAAAACATAATCTTTCCGAATTTTCTTTGCTTGACTTCTGTTCGTATGTGAAATTGGATAGAGTCAGTGTCTATCATCCTGAACGGAGTTTAGAGAGTATGAGCCGCAGGGTGAGGCGTAAATTATTGGAACTGGAACGCCGCCATCCGAAAGCCTTGGAGGAAATAGAGGCGATGAAGGGGGAATTTGCCAAATTGGGAGTGAATGAGGACAATACCTATATGTTTATTCAAGGACATCACATTATGGATAGTGTAGTGATGAGATTGTTAGTACCTGTCTGCAATGTGTTACGCCGTGAACGTGAAACGGAGATTAAAGAACTGGCAGAGCATAATATGCAGTTTCATAATGAACTGACCAGCTATCAGCGCCGGCAGTTGGGAGTAGACATTGTACTCCGCAAACATACCAGCTATAAGTTATCACCTCTTTATAAAAAATTGGAAGCAGATATAGAACGTTTCTTGAAACATATCTGAATCGGTTATTTCTTATGGGAGGCAAGTGCTTTGGCTATGAAATGATCTAGTGAGAATTTACCCGGTCCTGCTATATATAATAATATGAATACTACCAGATAAATAAAGGCTAATTCTTTAACGGCGAAAGGATCAGAACCATGAACAACAAAGAATGCGATACACATGGTGAAGATCATCGGAAGCATTGCCAAGCGATAAAGGAATCCGAAAATGAAAGCCATCGAACAAACCATTTCACCAAAAATAGCCAGTACCAGTGAAAGTTGGCTGCCTATTCCTAAAGGATCGGGAAAACTGCCGGACATGACATCGTAGTTGGCCCATTTCTGTACACCGTGCGACATGAGTAAAATACCAAACAGGATTCGTAAAGCTAATATCAGAAGTGACATAGCAGTGCCATCGGGCTTGGATGGAAATAAGAATTTATAAATGACTGACATAATACGTTTTTATTTTTTTGTTTATACTATATTTATATAAACGTAACAAAAGGGTGAAATGTTCAAATCATTCACTGTTTGTTTCTTTGGAGATGGTTGATTCGCTCATATTAATTTTTTATTGTAGAAAAACTCTTGAAACGAATGTCAGGACTTCGTGCAAAAGGAATAAAAAAAGAACAATTATAATAAATATTAGTTCTATATGGTATAATGTTTGTCGTACCTTAGGTAACGATAAAAGCTAACATACGAATATATGAAAACAATTAAATGTATTGGAGTGCTGACATCCGGAGGGGATGCTTCTGGCATGAATGCCGCTATCCGTGCGGTAACCCGGAGTGCAATTTGTAACGGATTTAAAGTGAAGGGTATTTATAGAGGATATGAAGGGCTGATTAATGGAGAAGTGAAGGAACTGACCACCCAGGATGTGAGCAGTGTTATTCAACGTGGAGGAACGATGTTGAAGACAGCCCGTTCTGCTGAATTCCAAACAGTAGAAGGACGCAAGAAAGCATACGATACTATGCAGCGAGAAGGAATTGATGCTTTGGTGATTATAGGTGGAAATGGTTCTATTACAGGAGCCCGGATTTTTGCGGAAGAATATGATGTGCCTTGTATCGGGTTACCTGGTACAATAGATAATGATCTTTATGGTACTGACTTTACCATAGGTTACGATACGGCTTTAAATACGATTGTGGAATGTGTGGATAAAATCCGTGATACGGCAACCTCTCACGACCGTATATTCTTTGTGGAAGTGATGGGACGTGATGCCGGTTTTCTGGCTCAAAACAGTGCCATTGCTTCTGGTGCTGAGGCAGCGATTATTCCTGAAGATCGTACGGATGTGGATCAATTGGAGAAATTTATCGGGCGCGGTTTTCGTAAGACAAAGAATAGCAGTATTGTTATTGTTTCCGAGAGTCCGAAAGACGGAGGTGCCATGCATTATGCAGAGCGTGTCAAGAAAGAATATCCTCAATATGATGTGCGTGTTACCATTTTAGGGCATTTGCAACGTGGAGGTTCGCCTAGTGCTTATGACCGTATTCTTGCCAGCCGTCTGGGGGCGGGAGCTATTGATGCCATATTGGAAGGGCAGCGCAACGTGATGATTGGCATTCATAACGATGAGGTGGTATATGTACCTTTTTCTGAGGCAATTAAAAAAGACAAGCCCCTTGATAAATCGCTTATCAAGGTGCTTGATGAATTATCTATTTAATGAAAATAATCATGAAAGGAGAAGCGGAAGTAATTCTTCTGCTTTTTCTATGATATGTGCCGGATGTAAGGCTTCCAATTCTGTGCGCGGCCGGAATCCCCATGCCACACCTATAGCTGTTACTCCGGCATGATGCGCTGTTTGCATATCTACATTAGAATCACCTACATAAAGTATATCTTCCTGTTTGACTCCTGCTTTTGTCATGATTTCGTTTATGATGGATGGATCGGGTTTTGCGGGGATACCTTCGCGTTGTCCCAGTACTTCCACAAAGTTTATTTCTGGAAAATAGTGTGCTATTAACTTTCGGGTAGCTGCTTGGTATTTATTGGAGGCGACCGCTATCATGATCCCTTGCTGTTGCAGTGTTTTTAATAATTCGGAGATACCGGGATAAGGGCGGCTTAAATCGGCATTGTGCTCATCATAATAAGGGATGAATTGTGAACGTATCTTTAATACATTCTCTTCCGTACGCTCCCCTTCAGGCAGAGCACGCTCAAATAATTTATTGATTCCGTTTCCTACAAAAAAACGGTATGCTTCCATTTCATGTGTAGGATAGCCATAATACTGTAAGGCTTGGTTGGTGGCGGCAGCTAGGTCGGCAATAGTGTTCAGTAATGTGCCGTCCAGGTCGAATATTACAAGTTTCTTCATATTTGTACTTCTTTTATCGGTGCAAAGTTACTATTTTTGTATGCAAACTAATAATAATGCTTATGAACTTTCTAGAATTAGTGAAGGCGCGCTACTCTGCACGCAAATATGCCAATCGTCCTATTGAGGCTGAAAAGTTGGATTATATCATGGAATGTGTACGTTTTGCACCGTCTGCAGTTAATTTTCAACCATGGCGTTTCCGTATTGTTACAGATGAGGCCGTACTGAAAACGTTGTATTCATGTTATAAACGGGAATGGCTTGCTACGGCTCCTTGTATCATTGTGGCTTGTGTGAATCATAATGAGTCTTGGCATCGGCGTGCCGATAATAAGGATCACGCTGATATTGACATTGCTATTGCAGTAGAACATCTTTGTCTGGCTGCTGCCGAACAAGGACTGGGTACTTGTTGGGTTTGTAATTTTGACACTCCGCGATGCAGTGAGGTTTTGGGATTGCCTGAAAATTTGGAACCGGCCGTCTTGATTCCGGTCGGTTATGCGGAGGATGAACCCACAGAAAAGAAGCGGAAACCATTAAATGAAATCCTTCTTTAAAAAATCACAAAAACACCTTTCGGAGTGTCATCGGGCAGGCAGATTTAATTTCCTTTTACAGTGGACGAAGGTACTATTAATCTCTTGGCCTGATGACTGTTCCGGATTTTAAGCTCATTCTTTTTAGTCTCTTCTTATTTTCTGATAATTTTGCATATTTTGTATTCCATTTATGATAGAAGTAAAGCCGAAATGGCTAAATTTGAGCACTTTTTAGGCTTTGAATAACCTATGAGTGTAGTAAGTACTATTAATAACACTAAAAATTATGGAGAACATAGGAGTTGGATTGATGTTGATGGTGGTCGGTATGGCGACTGTCTTTGTCATTCTCCTCATCGTTATCTATCTAAGCAAGTACCTTATTACTGTTGTCAACAAAGTGGCTCCCGAAGAAGCTCCTAAAAAAGCACCTGCTGTAGCACCTACGGCAGATACTGGTGCTATGGATGCTATTAAGGCGGCAGTTGAGATTTTGACGGCAGGTAAAGGTCAGGTGATAAAGATTGAGAAGTTATAATCCAAAAAAAGAAAAACACATTTATCAAAAATGGAAAGAGAAGTAAAATTTAGTCTGGTCTTTCGCGATATGTGGCAGAGTGCAGGTAAGTACGTGCCTCGTGTAGACCAGTTGGTTAAGGTTGCCCCGGCTATTATTGAAATGGGCTGTTTCGCCCGTGTGGAAACAAATGGTGGTGGTTTTGAACAAGTAAATTTATTGTTTGGTGAAAATCCGAATAGAGCTGTGCGCGAGTGGACGAAACCCTTCCACGAAGCAGGCATCCAGACCCATATGCTGGACCGTGCGTTGAACGGTCTCCGTATGAGTCCCGTTCCGGCAGATGTCCGTAAATTATTCTATAAGGTTAAACATGCGCAGGGAACGGATATTACCCGTACTTTCTGCGGATTGAATGACGTCCGCAACATTATCCCCTCTATCGGCTATGCTCATGAAGCCGGAATGATTTCACAATGTTCGCTCTGTATCACTTTCTCTCCGGTACATACTGTGGAATATTATGTGAATATGGCCAAACTGCTTATAGAAGCCGGAGCCGATGAAATCTGTATCAAAGATATGGCCGGCATCGGACGTCCCGTTTCATTGGGAAAGATTGTTGCCGGAATCAAGAAGATTAAAAATATTCCTATACAGTATCACTCTCATGCGGGGCCCGGATTCAATATGGCTTCTATTTTGGAAGTATGCCAGGCTGGTTGCGACTATATTGATGTAGGTATGGAACCATTGTCATGGGGAACCGGCCATGCTGATTTGATTAGTGTGCAAGCCATGTTGAAAGATGCCGGATTTAAAGTGCCCGAAATTAATATGGAAGCGTATATGAAAGTGCGTTCTATGATTCAGGAGTTTATGGATGATTTCCTTGGTTTATATATCAGTCCCAAAAACCGTCTGATGAATTCTTTACTGATTGCTCCGGGATTGCCGGGCGGCATGATGGGAAGTTTGATGGCCGATCTTGAAACGAACCTGGAATCTATCAACAAGTATAAGGCAAAACGTAACCTGCCGTTTATGACCCAGGATGAATTGTTGATCAAGCTGTTCAATGAAGTTGCTTACGTATGGCCGCGTGTGGGCTATCCTCCTTTGGTAACTCCGTTTAGCCAGTATGTGAAGAACCTTGCCATGATGAATGTAATGGCTATGGAGAAAGGTAAGGAACGTTGGGGAATGATTGCCGATGATATTTGGGATATGATTTTGGGTAAAGCAGGACGTTTACCGGGTAAACTGGCCCCTGAAATTATTGAAAAGGCAGAACGTGAAGGCCGCAAGTTCTTTGATGGCAATCCTCAGGACAATTATCCCGACCAGTTGGAAAAATATCGTAAGATGATGCTTGAAAAACAATGGGATAAAGGACAGGATGACGAAGAACTGTTTGAGTATGCCATGCATCCGGCCCAGTATGAAGCTTATAAGAGTGGAAAGGCGAAAGAAGACTTCTTGGCAGATGTGAAGAAACGTCGTGAGGAGAAGGCGAATGCCACTACTCCTGTCGAAGCTGAAAACAAAACAAAAGTACTGACAGTGGATGTGAACGGACAACCTTATCGTGTTACAGTGGCATATGGTGCTGTAGATCCTGCTACGCTGACAGCTGCTTCGGGTGCAGTTCCTGCACAAACTGCTCCTGCTCCGGTAGGTGAAGGGAAAGATGTGCTTTCTCCGTTGGAAGGTAAATTCTTCTTGGTAAAGAATGCTCAGGAAACCCCGAAGAAGGTGGGTGAAAAGGTTAATAAAGGTGATGTGATTTGTTACGTCGAAGCAATGAAGACCTATAATGCGATCCGTGCGGAATATGACGGTACTATAACTGCTATTTGCGCTAATTCGGGTGACACGGTTTCAGAGGATGACGTATTAATGAAAATAGTATAATGGAAGATATATTTGAAAGACTTTATGATATGACTGCTTTCAGCAATATTATTGCTGAGCCGCAATTCTTGATAATGTATGCCATTGCGTTCATCTTACTTTACTTGGGTATCAAGAAAAAGTACGAACCACTGCTGCTGATTCCGATAGCTTTCGGAGTGTTGCTGGCTAACTTTCCCGGTGGTGAGATGGGGGTTGTCCAGGCCGATGAGAATGGCATGGTAATGGTGAATGGAGCACTGAAGAACATCTGGGAAATGCCGTTGCACGAAATTGCGCACGACTTGGGCCTGATGAACTTTATCTACTACATGTTGATTAAGACCGGTTTTCTTCCGCCTATTATTTTTATGGGGGTAGGTGCTTTGACAGACTTTGGTCCGATGTTGCGTAATCTGCGGCTTTCTATTTTCGGAGCAGCTGCACAGTTGGGTATTTTCACTGTATTGCTGGTAGCTATCTTGATGGGGTTCACTCCGAAAGAAGCGGCTTCATTGGGGATTATTGGTGGAGCAGACGGTCCTACCGCTATCTTTACCACTATTAAACTGGCTCCCCATTTGCTAGGGCCGATTGCCATTGCCGCTTATTCGTATATGGCTCTGGTACCCGTTATCATTCCGTTGGTTGTGAAAATCTGGTGTACGAAGAAAGAATTGAGTATCAATATGAAGGAACAGGAAAAGAAATATCCTTCTTCGGTAGAAATCAAGAATCTTCGTGTGCTGAAGATTGTATTTCCGATTGTAGTGACTACGGTGGTCGCTCTGTTTGTGCCAAGTGCAGTGCCTTTGATTGGTATGTTGATGTTTGGTAACTTGATTAAGGAAATAGGTAGTGATACTTCACGTTTGTTTGATGCAGCTTCAAATAGTATCATGAATGCGGCAACTATCTTCTTGGGGTTGTCAGTCGGTGCGACAATGACTACGGAGGCATTTTTGAACTGGACTACTATCGGCATTGTGGTAGGTGGTTTCTTGGCGTTTGCCTTGTCTATTTCCGGTGGTATCTTGTTTGTGAAGTTGATGAATCTTTTCACCAAAAAGAAAATCAATCCACTGATTGGTGCTACAGGTTTGAGTGCTGTGCCCATGGCCAGCCGTGTGGCTAATGAAATTGCTTTGAAGTATGACTCCAAAAATCATGTGCTTCAATATTGTATGGCAAGTAACATTTCAGGAGTTATCGGTTCTGCCGTGGCTGCCGGTGTGCTGATTTCATTCCTACAATAAAATACATTGTATTTAAATTATTCGGACACGAATTATACGGAAATTACAGGTGTTTTAGACAATACTGTAAAATCTGTATAGTTCGTGTTTTTTATTCATTCTCTTTCTGTATCGTTCTCCTAGCTAAAACAAATAGAATAGGCCCTCTCCTCACGAAGAAAACCTATCATCCGATTAATGTTTAATATAAGAGAGAGTTTTATAGTCCTAACAGTTCATTGAACTTCTCTGCTGTCTTGGGATCTGACGGACGTGTCATATTAGCAGAGATGATGTTACCATCCCGATCCAGCAGGATAAAACGGGGAATGCCGTTAATGAGGTAAGCATCCATAAAGGTCCTGTCTGTTCCCATGTGTAACTGGATCCCTTTCAACTGCTCCTTTGTTACCATGTTCTCCCATGCCTTTTTGTTCTTGTCGCATGACAGGCTGACAAAATGAATATCCTTTCCTGCATATTTCTCTTCCAGTTCCTTTAACGCGGGAAGTTCTCCACGGCAAGGACCACACCAGGTAGCCCACACGTCAATATAGATATATTTTCCTTTCAAGTCAGTCATTGAAACCGTCTTTCCATTTATATCCGGATAGGAGAAGCTAGCTGCTGAGGGATTGCCTGATCTTAATTTTTCCCACTTGGTACAAAGTGCGTTGAATTTTTCTATGGACTTTGTATCCTTCACGTGTTTGCGGAATAGGACAATCAGTCCGTCTGCTTCATCCAGTCCGTTATTGTCTACAAAGTTATAAACAAATTGGTCAATCAGAAATTCTGCAACCTTTTCATCCTGTATGGTTGCATCTATGTAGTTTACACATTGTTCTGTTGAACTTGATGCAATCGTTTTTCCTTTATTACTAAAGGCGCTGATAGCATCGGGAAGGAAAGCCTTATATTCTTTCAGCGCTAATAAACCGGCATTGATCGGAGTAATAGCTTCCAGTTTCTCATAATATGCTTTGGAAGGAATATAGTTGTCATCCTTTCCAAAATGAGGATGATACAAAGCGTATTTGGAGAAATAATAATACGTATAGAATTGCAGACGTATTTTTTCCTGTGCAGTGAAATCGGCCGGAAGTTTTGCGGCTTCCAATACTTGGCAATTGACTGCATACAGGCTGTCTCCTTTGTGTATAAGGGAGGCTTCCTGCATTTTCATGTCGGGCATGCCGAGTGATCGGAGCTCTTTGCTTCCCAGATAGGTGTTGATAGCGGCGCCTGCTCCTTCAAAGGTTGTGTTTCTCCACATGTTATCACTGTCGAATGACAAAGTAAGGTCTTGATTAGGGTCCAAATAAAGGGTACGGCGTCCGCGTGTGTATTGCATGGTTACATATTGCGGAGTGAATCCCGTGATTTCTATGTTGCCGTTTCCTGCGGCGTCAATCGCTACTTCTTTTTGTTCGCCACTTTGGCTGAAAGTCAATATAACTTTGACCTTCTCATTGGGATTGGTGACCTTAAAAGTGAGCTTTGCAGCTTCCGCAGCAGTGAAGGTACTCAGCGCAAGGCCAAGTACCAGGATGGATTTTAGAGTTCTCATCTTATTTTTTTCTTTTAGGTTTCATTTTCAATGCATCGGGACGCATGTTATAGACTTTCTTTCCGTATGCGGGTTCTGTGCTGAGGCTGGCAGGGATGGGGGCTTTGCCGTTCAGTTTACGAAGCACCATTTCCAAGGCGGCTGCATATTCCTGATGGATGAAAGCATCATCTCTGTCTGTTTGGTTATAAGCAATGTATTGCAGATAGCCTACACATTTGTTGAACCAGAATTCGGGAAGTTCCTCTGCCTTGTATCCCAAACGGGCGATAAATTTCAATCTGCCGATCAACTCTTGTTGGTTGATTGTGGTATCTGCAATCATCGCATCAATCTGGGTAGCTGCCGCTTCATACTTTTGTTCCCGGATATCATTATTGATACGGATCATTTTCAAGTTGAAATCTTTTCCTTCATAGTTGCATAAGGCTTCAATTTCCGCCAATTCGCCGTATGAAGTTTCTTTTGCCAGTTTGGCATCAACATTTTTTTTACCGAAACGCTGACAGAAATCTGCATAATTGTCTGATACTTGCTTTAGGTACGGGTTCATGCCGTTGATGGTGTTTACATATACTTCCCATACATCCGGATCAGTCAGTTTGGCGCCTCCTTTTATTAATTCGTCAAAAGCGGTCTGTACGTTCTTGCGTGCATAGACTGAATAGTGATAATTGATGTAATCAATTAAAAAAGCACGCTCCCTGTTTCCTTTGGTATATTGGTCTTGCAGGTAAAAAGAACGTTTGGTAGGAACGGTTGCGTCTTTTCCTGTCTGAATAAACTGTTCGGGAGTCTGACGACTGCTGCTGTGATGGACGATTTCTTCGGTAGCAGGATCTATGAATGCATAGGTGGGATAACTGCGTACACCGTATTTCTTGGCTAATGTAATTCCTTCACCTTCTTCAGCATCAATTTTGAGGTTGATGAAAGTTTGGTTATAGTAGTAACCCACTGTAGGCAATGAGAATACGGTTTGTGCCATATTCAGGCAAGGTCCGCACCATTGGGTATAGAAATCAATGAATATCAGTTTATTTTCTGCTTTGGCCTTGGCTACGGCTTCTGCCCAAGTAGTGCCGTGCAGGAAATTGATTCCTGCATTCTGGGCACTTAAGTGAATCGCATAGATACATGCGAAAATGAGTAAGATATATTTTTTCATGTCTTTGAATTTAATATGTTAATAACCGGGGTTTTGTTTACATTCCAGATTAGAACTGATTTCTGACGACGGAATGGCATCAATACGGCGGTCTATGATGCGTTGGTAATAATTGTCTCCTTGTGCTTCCGATTTCTCATATTCTTTTTCCAAAGCTTCTCTTAACGTCTTGTTCAAGGCAAGCAGACGGGTGAAATCGGGTTTCTCCGTGTATCCTGCAAAACGGATCATGGCAAACCATTCATGCCAGTTCTCGAAAGACAATTCCAGCATCCATTCGTTGAATATGGCCGTTTCCAGTTCTTCGTTATTGGCTGGAAGAGTTATTTCGGCTCCTGCTCTTTCGCGTAGTTTACGGATCGGTGCATAGGCTTCGGATATAGAGGCTCCCGAACGATACAAGGCTTCGGCTTTTATCAGATAAAGTTCAGAAACACGGCTGAAGATGACAGGCATGTCATTGGCATCATTCAGCAGCTTTTTCACTGATTTCAAATTATAAGCTACAGCAGAACTGCGACTGTCCATCAAACTGTCTACTTTAGAGAAGATGGCATCGGCGCGAGGATCATCTCCCACCAGTTCCACATACTCATTGGTGGGCCCCCAATAGCCTTGTTTCTTCGTGGGGCTGTTACCATAACATTGCTGGCGGGTGGAAGTGTTGGTTGCATCTTTTTGGTCGAATACACGAGCGAACAGAATCTCTTTGGTTGTTGAAAACTTATCAAAAACGTCACCGTAGTTTGCTTCCGGCAATGGAGCATTTGTATCAATCGCATCATTGACTGCTGCTACCGCTTCTGTGTATTTTCCTGCATACAGCAATACTCTTGCCTTTAATGCCTTGGCTGCTTCTTTAGAAGCTTGTGAAAGCTTTTTCCAATCAGGAGCTTTTTCAATCGCTATTTCCAGTTGATCCAGAATATATTGATAAGAATCGGCTACGGAGCTACGCGCCTTCAAAGCATTGGATACGGATGGAGCTTCATTGCGCATGACCACCCCGTATTCACTGTTCATATCCCAAAATTCGCAGTAACGAACCAAGACGTTGAAGTAGGCCAGAGCACGTAAATAGGCTATTTCACCTAACACTTCGGCTCTACGGTTTCCTGAGAACTCTCCGTCACTCATACGGTTACAGGCTGTTTCCAGGAAGTTGGCATTTTTGATTACAGCGTAATCTGCGTCCCATTCCGTTGCATCACTGAATGATAGGGTAGGCAACATTCGCTCGGAGTAGTAAACGGCATTACCGGCGCTTACAATTTCTTGACGCCACATGGTTCCGGCTTTGAATGAACCACTTACTGTAGGAAATATGACATTGAACCCATTCCCGGGCAAGGAGTAATAGATTCCGTTTAAAGCTAACTCTACAGCAGCGGGTGTTGTGATGGCGCCGTCTAAATCTGCTTCGAATTCGGGCTTTTGGTCCAAGACATCTACCAACTGGCACGAGGAAACGCCCATTGTAAGTAAAGCTAAGAATATATATTTTTTCATTCGATTATACATTTAAATGATTATAAGTTAATTTTTAAACCTGCCGAGAAAGAGCGGAAACCTGGATAAGCTGAGGTTTCATAGTTACCGCCATAATTACTGTTACTGTTTACGGTAGCAGGGTCTGTTCCCGGATAAGAGGTGATCGTGAACAAATTGGTAGCCGAGATAAATAGTTGTCCTTTAATTACTTTGTTTAAAGGTAAATTATAAGTCAGACGCACTTCCTGCAAACGGAAGAAGGAGGCATCAAACAATTCATGATCGGTGAGTCTAGGTACACCGTCACCTATATACAAGGCCGGGTATTTGGCATCTTTGTTGGTGTCAGACCATCTGTCATTCAATCCATAGTCAATCAAACCGGTTAATTGTCCGGGTAGATTCTGCAATGTCTTGTTATAGATCTTCAAGCCACCAATCTGATATCCGAAGTTGGCGAACAAACTAAATTGTTTATAAGATAAATTAGCAGTCAAACCGCCGAACAAATCCGGATCAGGATTACCGATAATAACACGGTCATTGTAGTTGATGATTCCATCCCCGTTCAGGTCTTTGATTTCCAAATGTCCCGGTTTTAAGGAGTTCCCATCGTAATAACTTTGTCCCTTTGATTTAGCATAGGCGTTCAATTCATCTATTCTGGCCTGGTCTTGTATGATACCGGCATATTCATAACCATGGAAAGCTCCCATTGGATAACCTACAGCCAATACTTGGTCGGCATAGCTGCCTTGAACCACTACATCCATAGCTGATTGTGCTTTACCTTCTTCAACCAGTCTGGTGACTTTATTCTTGTTATGTGACATATTCAAGGTCAAATCCAAACTCCAGTCTTTAGTAGATAATACACGGCCCACCAGGTTTATTTCAATACCGCGGTTGGTCAGTGCTCCGATGTTACGGTTCATCTGCATGGAGCCGCCGGTTGCGCTGGGTGGGAAATCAAATGACCAGATCAAGTCTTTGGTATCTTTGATATAGCCGGAGATAGAACCGGTCAGTCGGTAATCGAACAATGCGAAATCAAGACCTAAATCATATTGGGTCGATTTTTCCCAACGGATGTCGCGGTTACCCACTTGTTTGTGTATAATGGCTGATAGATTGTTATAGCTGGTTGCTTCGTATAAATCACGATTAGAGAAGCTGGTTAAGTTTTGGGTACCGGTAGTACCTACACTGGCACGCAATTTCAAATCATTAATGAATGTCAGGTTTTTCATGAAGTTTTCCTGAGAGATACGCCACGCAATGGCTCCCGAAGGGAAGAAACCATAACGGTTGTTCGAACCAAACATGGATGAACCATCATAACGTCCTGTAAAAGTAAACAGGTAGCGCTCCATTAATTTATAATTGATACGGGCAAATGAAGAGAACAAACCACTTGCATTATATCCGTTGCCCCAAGATGAGATGCTTGCAGCACTTCCCAGATTGGTGTAGATGTCATTATCCGGATAAGTTTGGCCGTTCATGGTGGTGCTACGGCTGATGCCGCGTTCAAAGGAGACACCGGCTACGGCATCCAGTACATGGTTCTTGTTGAACTCATAGTTATAATTCAATGTATTGTCGAATACGGTTTTTGAATATTTATAATGATATTCAGATCCGCTAGCTTCATTTCTAGTACTTAGAAAACTTGGACTAAATGAATTGTTTTCAGTAAATTGTAAATTACCTGATAAGCTGGAACGGAAGCGGAATCCTTTCCAGATATCAACTTCTCCATATACGGTTCCCATGATACGGTAAATATTATTATGGTTCTTCTTATAGGTGTTAGCTACCGGATTGGCACTGCCACTTGATAAATCAAATTCACCATTGTCATTGTATATAGGAAGGTCAGGACGGAAACCTTGCGCACTAAATAGTGAAGTGTTTGCATTATCTTGGTCTGTATAGCTCATATTGGCATTAATACCAAAACGGAGGATAGGCAGCACATTCATTTCTGTAGACACACGTGCGTTATACCGGCTCAGGTCACCTCCTTTGACCATACCTTGCTGATCGAATACTGATAATGAAATAAGGTATTTGGATACTTTACTGCCTCCGCTTACAGTCAAGTCGGCATTATGGCGGATGGCAGTTTGTTTCACTTCGTCAAACCAGTTGGTATTAGCACTACCTAATGCAGTGGAATTAGGCTCAAGAATTTCTAATGCATATTGGTTGGACGGATCATATACCAAGGTTTCTTTAGCGAAGCGGCGTACTGTTTCGCGCCATTCGTCACCATATAAAATACGGAAATTCTTGATCTGGACATCAGTGGTTACATTATAATTGAAGTTGACGGTGGGTTTGGAACCTTCTACTCCTTTTTTGGTGGTAACGATAACTACACCATTTGCAGCACGAGAACCATAGATAGCAGCCGCAGAAGCATCTTTCAGTACGTCCATAGACTGAATGTCATTGGGCGAAATTGCATCCAGCATACTGGGATCTTCTACAGGAACTCCATCGATCACATACAAGGGTTCATTGGAACCGGTCAATGAGGTAGCACCACGCACACGCACGCGGACTGTTTCGCCCGGTACACCGGTATTTTGTGATACCTGTACACCAGCGGCCAAGTTTTGAAGCATGGAAGTTACATTAGGAGTATTTAATTGACTTAATTGTTTTAACCCTACTGAAGCCACAGAACCGGTCAAATCTTTTACAGAAGAAGTACCATAACCTACTACGACCACTTCATCCAGATTGGTTACTTCGCTTTCCATTTTTATATTGAAGACATGTCTGTTACCAATTTTCTCCTTAACCGTCTGCATACCGATAAAGCTGATCATCAGTTCGTCGTTTTTAGTATTTTCGGGATAAGACAACATGAACTGCCCATCCATATTGGCTACAGTACCGAAAGTTGTACCTTGGATGACAATAGAAGCTCCAATGACCGGTTCACCCGTATCATCTTTGATAACTCCGGTAATCGTTCTGCGTTTGGCATTTCTGTCAATCGGTAATATTAACACATAATTGTTTTCTACCAACTCATAACGCATACCTGCCTGGCTACAAATCACTGAAAGTGCTTGCTCCAGAGGTTCTTTGTTTAATGTTAGTTTCAAAGGTACATTGTTTAAAGTTGCATCTTCGTACATGATATTAATGCCGGTTTGCTTTTTGACCATGTTAAGGGCCTCTTTCACACTGATGTTTTCACTTTTGATAGTGACTGTCTTGTCAGCTGATACATTTGCAAACACAGTGTTGAATGTGCAGAATATGCACATTAGCATTACTAAAAACCTCATTTTTGGAGGTTTAGTTACTAAACGCTTCCAAAGCTCGTTTCTTTTCATAAAACTCAAATAACTTATTTAATAATTTAGAATGTTCCTGTTATACAGGGCTTGATTATTGTTTTTTTACTAATATGGTTTCTCCCTTTTTCTCAAACTTGACATCGGATACACGATGAATGATGTCTAGTGCAAAGTCCAAAGGCTTGTTACGGAAAATAACTCCGGTGAATTTCATGGTTTCTAATTCCTTGGATGCTATTTGAATATCTACATTATAGCATCGGGACAGACGGGCTATCAGCAAAGGAAATGGCATTGCGTCAAACTCCATAGCACCCTCAGTCCATGAAATATAGAATTCAGTATCTACTTTGGAAACTTTTGATTGTGCAGAAGAGTAATGTTCGCCTGGTAGTAGATAATATTCACCTGATGGAGCATTTACCTTTAATTTTCCTTCAATTAAGGTTACTGATAATTCTTCATCGGGATAAGCCGAGATATTGAAAGTTGTTCCTAATACATAAATAGCATGGTCGTGTGTTTTTATTATGAAAGGGCGGGCTTCATCGTGTGTTACCTCAAACATGGCCTCTCCTTCCAAAGTGACTTCTCGGGTATCTCCGAATTGAACCGGAAAATCAATATGAGAGTCCGCATTCATTTTTACTTTTGTGCCATCAGCTAATACTATTGCGTACTCCGAACCTTTTGGCACTATAATTTTATTCTGTAATAATTCAGTATCCAGTTTGGGTTTGTGGGGGGAATCACTTTCTTGAGGAAATATGATTTCTCCATTGTTGATATGACTTCCATTGATTTCCCGTTGGTTTTCATAGAGGGGAACTACAGAATGGTTTGCTTGTACCCAGGTGGCTTTAGGAGTTTCTGTGTTTTTGGGAAGAGGAGATTGTTGTGGCTGTTCGTTTTGGGCAATGGCAGGTACTGGCTTCTGGCCATTGAAATATAAAATGGAGGTAATTCCTATTAGTATTGCTATTGCAGCGGCCGAGGAATAAATAGCGATACGGCGATGAATAGTATGGGATCGGTTACAACGGTGTTGAATAGACTTCCATGAGGCTTCTTTATCAAACTGATGTAATAAGTTAAGTTGGTTGTTTACATGGTGGAGTGAAAGTAACTTCACAAAGATTTCTCTATGCGATGCGTCTTCTTCAATCCATAGCTTTAATTCTTCCAATTCCTGCTCGTTAAGCTGATGGGACAGGTATTTTTGAATTAGTGTTTCCGTTTTACTCTTTTGCATAATTGTTGTACAGTTTAACAGAAGTATCACAAATACGCAAAATGGGTGACAAAAATCTGAATAAATTTATAAATTAAATAAGATTAGAATTTCTATCATATTGAAACGACGCAACATTTTTAGTGCGCGTGATAGATGGGTTTTTACTGTATTTACGGAAATATGGAGCTCTTCAGCTACTTCTTTGTACTTTTTATCTTCCAGAACAATTTTGATTAGAACATTGTACTCTTGTTCTGGCAATTTTTTTAATTCAGTCAGTAGCTGGTTTCTTTTTTGCAATAGTTCTTCCTCATCATAAAAGTCATCGATAGGAGAATAAGATTCTTCTTCCATTTCGTCTAAAGAAAAGTAACGTTCTCGCTGCACTTTTGTCAGTGAAGAGAAACGGACGGCATTGAACAACCATGCGTGCAGATTGGAGGAAATGGTGGTATGTGAGTTTTTGTCCCAAAAACTGACAAATAGATTCTGTACAATATCTTCTGAAGTTTCCGTAGAGCCTGTGAATTGTACAGAGTAGAGGCATAAAGGGAGATAATAAGTATCATACAGTAGACGAAAGGCCTTTTCTTTGTTTTCAGCAAAGAGAGCTAGTATCCTTTCGTCTACTTCATTATATCTATTGTATTTTCTTGCATTATTGTTCATGGATGCCTTTTGCGGCACAAAATTAGGAATTTAACCGACACGATATACGACTTTCACCGATTAAAAATGCAAAAAGTACAATGTATTATGAATATTTTCTTTATTTTTCAATTCTGAACCAGTCAGCGTCTGTCCATCCTCCGTCATTGGTTACAATAGCGGGGCGCGTACAGAAGATACCTACCTTGGCTCCTATCCATTTACCTTCTTTTACTTGGAAAGTTTCTCCTAATGGCTGGAATTTCTTGCCGTCCGTACTGTAACTGAGGTTACATTTCACTAATAAGTCGTGACCGCCTTCACTGGCTTTAATCTTGTCTCCTTTTGCAGAAAATTTAGCGCGAAGATAGATTGTGCCGCCTTTTAAGGGAACGGAAGCATTTACTTTTTCAGTAGCCCCCCGATCGGCTTTCAGGCACTCCACTTGTGACAGGACAAGTCCGTTGTCTGTGTTTTCAACAACTAATCCGGCATAATCCATTCCCATTACAACCAGTCCCGTACGTTCACCTTTATATTTTTCTGTCGGCTTGAAAGTAAGCTTGGTGGTGGCAGTAAAATTGGGAGCCGGGGTTTTTTGTAGCATCAGATTAGAAACATTCCATAAACTTTTATAATCTTCGGGAACTGGGTAGGAGTATAGACGTACAAATCCTTCTCCTCCGTTGAAATAAGCCCATTTTTCATTGATGTTAGCCTGCCATTGCCATTGAGGAGACAATGTATAACCATCAAACTCGTCACTTTCTTGCGGGGTACAAATAGGATAGTTCTTACCTACATTAGGCTTTTTATAAGTCAGAACAGGTTCACCACAACCATCGCCGTCTTTATCAACACCTATAACGGGCCAGTCATCAACCCATTTCATAGGTTGCAGGTGGACTAAGCGTCCGTAAGCTCCTACGTCTTGGAAGTGCATGAACCAGTCTTCTCCTGTAGGGGTGTCTACCCAACCGCCTTGATGAGGCCCGTTGACGGGAGAGTTGCCTTGCGCTAATACTGTTTTCCATTCGTATGGACCGTATACGTTTTTTGAGCGAAGTATGACTTGCCATCCTGTAGGAACGCCGCCTGCCGGATGGAAGATGTAATAGTATCCATTACGTTTATAGAATTTGGGCCCTTCACAAGTTTGATGTGCTTCATGACCATCGAAAATGATACGGGATTGTGTGATAGCTTTACTTGCATCAGCACTTAGCTCACAAATTGTAATTACACTTTTCAGTCCGGCCCGGCTTCCTGCATAAGCGTGAACCAGATATACACGACCGTCATCATCCCATAATGGGGTCGTGTCGATGATGCCCTTTCCAGCTTTCACCAAAACTGGCTCGCTCCAGGGACCTTTCGGATCTTTGGCTTTCACCATGAATACTCCTTGGTCCGGGTCACCCCAGAATATATAGAATTCACCGTTATGGTGACGGATACTGGGTGCCCATACACGGTTGCCATGTTCAGGACGGACATCGGTAACAGGGGGCAGTGCGTAGGGTACAGCCGCACCTATGATAGTCCAGTTGACAAGGTCTTTGGAGTGTAATATTTGTAAACCGGGCAGACAGTTGAAACTGGATGAGGTTAAATAATAATCGTTTCCTACACGGCAAATGTCCGGATCGGAGTAATCCGCATACAGGACTGGATTTTTGTAGGTTCCATTGCCTTGATCGGCCACCCAGGCTTGGGATACATAATTCTGTGCGGGAGCAGATAAAAAACAGCTTCCTAGCAGACAGAGAGTGATTAGTCGTTTCATGGTTTTAGATTTTTTATTTAATCGTAATTTTGCAAGGATGTTCCAATTCTTTTCTCCATTGGGGAAGATAATTGAACCAGTCTTTCATATCTTTAAATCCGAAACTTTCTTTTTTTGAGGTGAAAGTAACGTAATAGTGGAAATGCTGTTGCCCCGGTGCTTGTAAGGTATATAAGTAGTTTGATCCGTCTTGTACTTCTTTACCGATATATTTAGGAATGAAAGTTCCCATACCTGTTGTTTCCTTCACATAGCCTATGGTGTCTGTGACAGGCCAGTCGGTTCCCCAGCTTCCAGTCAGTCCTTTATGGTCGCTCATGTGACCTCCTTCTTTCAGAATCTGTACACCTGCTGCAAAGACTTCCTGTTTAAGCGGACGGTCAAACAGGACATCTACCTTCATGTCCCGATGACCGCCATAGATGGTATATCGATTGATCATGTTCAAATCGTTTCCTTGATATTCCCAACCGATGACTTCTGCTTCGACGATGGCACGTACAGGTCCGGAGGCTAGTACACGTTCCGTGCGGTTTACTACTGGTTTTATGTGGGTCGCTTCAGTACCATTCCAACCTTTTAATGCACCTACACCACCACTATTGTAAACACGTAGCGCATCATCTCCGTAGCCGTTGGCACGTTGCGCTTTGGTAGGGTAGAAACAAGTCTCTTTTATTTCCAGTCTTTTATTTACTTTGCTATATGGATCTACCGTCTGTTTTTCGTTGAAATAGATACGATAGGCAACTAATTCACTCTCTATAGCCGGTCCGTGATGGTAAACAAAACTATATACATTCTCGGTTCCTGCCGCTGAAAATCCCGTAATATTGGCGAATTTGTTGTTATGTCCGTAAGCTTTCATTTGGGCATAAGTACGTGCCGGATAGTTTTTTTCACTTTTTTCTGAAGAGAGAATTACACGGAAACTTTTATTGCTTTTGGCTGGCATATCGATAAGGAAAGCCAGTTCGTCAGCACGTGCGTCACCGTTCAGATCGTCTAGTTGGGACGGAATTTCTTTATTACCTTCCCATACAGTGGCGGATTTGATGTTGAAACCTGCTTTCAGGTTATTTAAATCTATCACTACCGGTTCATCGGTCTTATTTTGAGTCCATTCATTACTGACTTCTACGGTCAGTGTCTTTTCGCCTTTTTGTGCAAAAGAGTTGGTAAAGCATCCTGCTAATAATGTGAGGACAATAATTGAGCGCTTTTTCATAATGATGTATAGTTTATTATTTTAAGCACGGATCATACGGATTACACAGTGTTAGTATGAAAACCGTGTTTATCCGTGCAATCCGTGCTTTACTATTTTTATAAATTAAGTGGAGAAATGCACTAATGGGTGTAAGAATTAGAAGTTGAGTTCTTCTCCTTGTGCCCCGATTTCAGCATGATTCTTTCCGTCTATCATTACATTGGAAACATTTTGCATCTTCAAGTTCTTTCCACTTTTTAATAACTCTATTTTGATATTTTTCATATTAACTTCGTCGGCTTCGCTTAATACTACACCTTCTTTAGCATTAGATACGATGATATTCTCCATATTGATATTCTTGATTCTCATCTCAGGCAAGCCATTGAAGAACACAGCCCTGCCTGCTCCGTTACAGGTTACATCTTTGATAAAGATATTACGGAATATCGGAGTTTCTTCTGTTACAGGAGGGATGGTAGTTTCTGCTTTCTTTTCATCCTGATTAGGGTCTTCACCACGACCTTTTCCACCATAGTATAAATTGAATATTAATGCTTCGTTCGGAATATTAATCATGTTGATATTGCTGATGTAGATATTCTCTACCAATCCGCCACGCCCACGATTACTTTTAAAGCGTAAGCCAACATCTGTACCCATGAAAGTACAATTGTCTACATATATGTTGTTTACGCCTCCTGACATCTCACTACCTACAACAAAACCTCCATGTCCATGTAATACGGTGTTGTTCATAACGATGACATTTTGACAAGGTTCACCGCGTTTGCGCCCTTGTTCGTCCTTTCCTGACTTTATACAGATACCATCATCTCCTGCATCAAATGAGTTGTTGATAATCAATGCTTTATTACATGATTCCAAATCAAGAGCATCTCCGTTTTGTGAGTACCAAGGATTAGAAACTGTAACTTTATTAATTGTAATATTTTCACATGATAGCGGATGTAAGCACCAACTAGGTGAATTTTTGAATGTCGCTCCTTCCAGCAATACCTTATTACATTTGATGAAACTTAGCAATACAGGACGTAACCAATCGCGCATGTAGTCCCAGTCAGAATCGGTAAGTTCTCCACGAGGTACATTGAAGTTGTCTTTTGATAGGATAGCACCTTTCAATGCACCTTCACTGGGATACCAGATTCTTCCGTCGGCATCTACTACACCACCAGAGGCGATCAATTTTTTCCATTGACCTTCAGTCAGTTTATCTTTCTTGGTCGGACGCCATGTGTCTCCATTACCATCAAATACTCCGTGACCTGTAATCGCTATATTTTCAGCATTACGTGCTGAAATAGGAGACTGGCAACGACGGGTTTCCAAACCTTCAAAAGACGTGTTTATAATGGGATATAGTGAATGGTCTGCACTGAATAATACTAATGCATTCTTTTCTGTATATAGATTCACATTGCTCAATAGTTCGATGGGACCGGTCAACCACAAGCCTTCAGGGATAATGACTTTACCACCGCCTTTGGCATTAACCTGTTGGATTGCATCATTAATAGCCTTTGTGTTTAAAGTAATACCGTCTGGTTTGGCACCGAAATCTATGATGTTTACCGAATAGTCTGGGAAAGTAGGTTGTTCAACTTTATCCATCTTGAAAGGGAGACTTGTATAGATGGCGGGATCTATGATATCTTCTACAATAGTCGTAGACGGACAATTATTACATCCGGTCAAAAGGGGGATTAAACATGTGGCAGGAAGTAATAGAATCTTCTTTATTAAAGTAGTCATTGGTATTATATATGTTTAAGATTAATAATTATCTAGTTGATTGTTGCTTTAAGAAGTCTTATCACTCTCCCGTAAAAGACCCTCACGGGCTATTTACGGGAGTAGCAATAATGTTTCATGTTAACCTAATTCTAACCTTAAATAAATATTATGAAAAAACCTCTTAATTCGATGACAAATATAACTGAAAGAATTGTCCTTTATGTGCACTATTTGATAGAATAAGTGGATTTTTTGTTAAATTCTCATTTAGCTGAAACCTTAAATGGTAAAAATTAGTTTTATAATTGCATTATTTCTTCATTTGTGTGCAAAAAAAGCTATGATTAATTTATTTGTTTGTATCTTTGCAAACTAATTTAACAATAAAGAAGGTATGAGTTACAATTTGTTGAAAGGAAAAAGAGGTATTATTTTTGGTGCATTGAACGAACAGTCTATCGCATGGAAAGTTGCTGAAAAGGCTGTAGAAGAAGGTGCGTCCATTACATTGTCCAATACTCCGGTAGCTGTCCGCATGGGAGAAGTTTCTGCTTTAGCTGAGAAACTGAATTGTGAGGTAATTCCAGCAGATGCAACTAGCGTTGAAGATTTGGAGAATGTTTTCAAACGTTCGATGGAAATATTAGGTGGAAAAATAGATTTCGTTCTTCATTCTATCGGTATGTCTCCTAACGTTCGTAAGAAACGTACTTATGATGACCTCGATTATGATATGTTGAGCAAGACTTTGGATATATCTGCCGTTTCGTTCCACAAAATGATTCAAGCTGCTAAAAAGCTGGATGCTATTGCAGAGTATGGTTCAATTCTGGCATTGAGTTATGTTGCTGCGCAACGTACATTCTATGGATATAATGATATGGCGGATGCAAAAGCATTGCTTGAATCTATCGCGCGCAGTTTTGGTTACATTTATGGTCGTGAACATCATGTGCGTGTGAATACCATATCTCAGTCGCCGACTATGACTACTGCCGGCTCAGGTGTGAAAGGTATGGATAAACTGTTTGATTTTGCTAACCGTATGTCACCATTAGGCAATGCTTCGGCAGACGAATGTGCAGATTACTGTATTGTAATGTTCTCTGACCTGACTCGCAAAGTGACTATGCAGAATTTATATCACGATGGAGGCTTCTCCAGTGTAGGTATGAGTTTGCGTGCCATGGCAACTTATGAAAAAGGTTTGGACGAATATAAAGACGAAAACGGAAATATCATTTACGGATAAGAAATAGATGATACGCAAAATTATATTCATATTAGTGGGATGTCTTGTTGCTCTTTCCTCCTGTCAATGGGATGGGAAGAGTGGCAATACTGCTGATGTGGATGTAAGAGTTGCCCGTTATGATCGTTTGCAGTATGAGTATGTTACGATGAATAGTTTCTCGGCACTGCAAAAAATGAATACGGATTATCCTCAGGTTACCAAGCTGTTGATAGAAGATGTATTGGCGATAGGTGAGGTGGATGACATGAAGATTAACGACCGGATGTTGGAATATTATTCGGATTCTACCTTATTGACTTTGATGCACGATGCCGAAGAGAAATTTAAGGATCTTAGTTGGGTTGAGGAAAAACTGACTAAAGGTTTCAAACGTTTGAAGAAAGAGGTTCCTGCATTGTTTGTACCTCATTTTTATGCTCAAATAGCTGCGCTGAATCAGTCGGTTGTAGTTGGGGATAGTATTTTGGGCTTTAGTATTGATAAGTATATGGGGGCGGATTATCCTTTATATAAACGCTTCTATTATGACTATCAATGTCGCAGTATGGAGCCTGATCGTATTGTTCCGGATTGTTTTACCTTTTATTTGCTGAGTCAGTATCCTTTGCCATGGCAGCCTGGTCGTACTTTATTAGATATGATTATGCATCGTGGAAAGATAAATTGGATAGTGGCTCATATTTTAGGGTATGAATCTTTTGAGAAAGAGATGGGATATAGTGAGGATGAGGCTGAGTGGTGCAGGAAGAACAAAATAAGTCTGTGGAAGACAATGGTTGAAAATGGTCATTTATATGCTACCGATCCTCTTGTTGTACGTACTTATATACGCAAGGATCCCTTTATTTCTATTATGGGTGAGAAAACTCCTGCAAGCATTGGAGTATGGATGGGGATTTTGCTGATTGATGAATATATGAAAAAGCATCCTGATATGACAATAAAGGATTTGTTGGCTAAAACAGATTATCATCAGATGTTAGCTGAAACAGATTTCAAACCTTGATATTTTGACTGATTAGTAGTATGATGGAAGTTGCTTTGTATCTATTGCCTGTCACATTGGGCGAAACTCCTGTGGAAAATGTGTTACCTGTGTATAATAAAGAGGTCATTCTCGGCATCAAACATTTTATTGTAGAAGATGTACGCTCGGCACGTCGCTTTTTGAAAAAGGTAGATCGTGGGATTGACATAGATGCATTGACTTTTTATCCATTGAACAAACATACTTCTCCTGAAGATATTTCCGGTTATCTGAAACCTTTGTTAGCCGGACAGTCCATGGGAGTTATTTCTGAAGCCGGTTGTCCGGCTGTTGCCGATCCTGGAGCGGATGTGGTTGCTATTGCTCAGCGTAAGAATCTTAAAGTGGTGCCTTTGGTAGGACCTTCCTCTATTATTATGTCTGTTATGGGGTCGGGTTTTAATGGACAAAGTTTTGCTTTTCATGGTTATTTGCCTATTGAGTCTGGTGAGCGTGCAAAACGTATTAAGGTATTGGAGCAGCGTGTTTATGCAGAAGATCAGACGCAGCTTTTTATTGAAACTCCTTATCGTAATAATAAGATGGTGGAAGATATTCTTAAGAATTGCCGTCCGCAAACCAAACTTTGTATTGCTGCCAATATTACGTGTGAAGGAGAATATATCAAGACTAAGACAATAAAGGAGTGGCAGGGGAAATTGCCGGACTTATCGAAGATTCCCTGCATATTCTTGATTTATAAGTAGTGCGATAACAGATATTCATTTAAATTCCTCCCACATTTGTGCCACTATGTTCAGATGATCTACTTCTTCTTTTAGAAAAGAACTATATTGGGCAGAATTCATTTCTATTTCTTCGGGAGTAACAAATTTCCCTCCAGTAAAATGTATCTGTTCTTCGTCATTTAAAGGAAGAATATATAGCATGATGGTTTTTTTTACTCCATTGGTTTCTTTTACCAAATGTTTCAGACTGAAGCGTGGCTCCGGTTGTCCGGTAATATGGTTGCTATATTTATTTTCTACTTCTTTGGCATATTTATCCGTATCTGTCTTGCAGGCATAAATGTAGTCTTCCATAGGTATGTCCAACTTGCCGGGTTCTTCACCTTGATAACTGCGGGGGGCAACATAAATCTTTCCATTGCAAATAGGGGCGATACGTAAGAAAGGCATTTTTTTATAAGTTAAACTGATTGTTTTCACAAAAGCATGATTGACAATAATGCAAATGACATATATCAAAGGAGGGATGATGTGGGTCATAGCGTAAAGGGTATTATAAGAAAGTGGACTGAAAAATAAATAAATTATACAGGAAGCAAACAAGTGAATGCCGGATAAAACAGCTATAACCTGTGTGGCCCAACAGTTCAGAATAGATATCTTATAATGAAAGTAGGAGAATAGTTTTGCATAAAAATTGGGGACCATGAGGTAGAGTAGTGAAAAACAGAGTATCAGTATTTCTAACGTAATGGGAACTGTTCGGTCCGGAATAAGCATATCTCCGCTTATACCTTTTATGATGGATGCAATGATTAATGCCAAAGTTCCATGTAGTAATACTAGGTTTGGCTGATAAACAGGAGGTTTGACAAGTCTGTATAGGATATAAATAATGCTAGCCAAACTACAGACATACAAAACAGCTGCATCTTGAAAGAAAATGCAGAAAATCATACATACGATGGTTGGAATTAACCCTGTAGACATGATTAAATTCTTGTATTCCAGTAACGATTTCATTCTCTCTATCTCTATTTATATCTTTATAACAAAAAAGATATAAAGTTGGTTTACTCGTTACCCTTTAAATTTTATATGTTTTTCTGCATGATAGGAGGAACGTACCAAAGGTGCGCTTTCCACTTCTCGGAATCCTTTCTTTAATCCAATTGTTCTATACTGTTTGAATTGATCGGGGGTAATATATTCCGCTACCGGATAATGGCGGTGGGTGGGTTGTAGATATTGGCCAATAGTAAGTATCTTGCAACCTTGTGCCAATAAATCGTCCATGACTTCTTCCACTTCTTCCGGCCGTTCTCCCAAACCTACCATAATACCGGATTTAGCTGTAATACCATTATTGGCTATTTGTTTGATGACCTTTAAACTGGTTGCATAGTTGGCTGCACTTCGTACCAAGGGACTGATGCGGCGTACGGTTTCCATATTGTGTGAAATGATGTCTGGTTTGGCGTCAATGACTAGCTGAATCAGTTCGCTTCTTCCTTGAAAATCAGGAATTAAAACTTCGGACGTGGTTTCCGGATTCAATCGTTTGATTTCTGAAATCGTTTTAGCCCAATGGGCAGCACCCAAATCATTTAGATCATCACGGTCTACAGAAGTAATAACGGCATGGGATAATTTCATGAGTTGAATGGACTCTGCTACATGGGTCGGTTCTTCAGGGTCTAACGGAAGAGGTCGTCCGGTCTGTGTGTTGCAAAATTTGCAGGAACGGGTACAAATTTCGCCACCTATCATAAAAGTGGCAGTACCTTTTCCCCAGCATTCTCCCATATTGGGACATCGTCCGCTACTACAAATGGTATGTAGTTTATGAGAATCTACAATATGTTTGGTCTCGGTATATCGAGCGTTTGCCCCTATGTTTATTTTAAGCCAGTCTGGTTTTTTAACATGATTCATGATGATATTAGATTTATAATTCACCACAGATTATACCAATGTAAATTGTTCTCATTCGGTTTTTATGTAAAACTGTATAATCTGTGATGAATGGTTTTTATTTTAAATTATCAATAAAGAAATTAGCTACGCGAGTCAGTAAATGTCTAGTTGTGTTGCCTCCACTGATTCCATGGTTGCGGTTGGTATAGATTTGCATGTCAAATTGCTTGTCGGCCTGTACCAATGCTTCACTATATTCTGCGTTGTTACGTAAGTGTACATTATCATCTGCTGTGCCGTGGATCAGCAACAATTCACCGTTCAGTTTGTTGGCACGGTTAATAGCAGATGCAGCATTGTAACCTTCCATGTTTTCTTTGGGGGTACGCATGAAGCGCTCTGTATATACCGAATCGTAGAAACGCCAGTCTGTAGGAGCTGCAACAGCGACTCCTGCTTTGAATATCGGTGTTCCTTCACTCATGGACATTAATGTATTGTAACCTCCATAGCTCCATCCCCATATACCGATACGGTTACCATCCACGTAAGGTAGTGTACTTAAGTATTTGGCGGCTTCTACTTGATCTTTCGATTCTTTTACTCCTAAGTTCAAGTAGGTACATTTTTCAAAATCAGAACCCCGGCCACCAGTTCCGCGTCCGTCTACACAAGCCATGATGAAACCTTGACCGGCCATATAAGCTTCGAACATGCCGCCATCTCTACGGGCTCCAATTCCCCATTTGTCTGCAACTTCTTGTGAACCCGGTCCACTGTATTGGTGCATGATAACAGGATATTTTTTGTTTGGATTGAAATTTGCGGGTTTCATTATCCAACCATTCAATTCCACACCGTCATTGGTCTTGAAACTAAATAGTTCTTTACTTGGCATATTCAGACGTGAAACTTGGTGTTTCAATTTGTTATTATCTACTAAGGTTGCCAACTCTTTACCATTATTGTCATTAAGGGTAATGACAGGAGGGGTGTTGATATTAGAGAAAGTATTGATGTAATACTTCATATTGTTACTGAAAATAGCTTTATGAGTTCCTTCCTGCTTGGACAGTTTGGTCTTTTTACCTTTGCCATCCACTTTGTAGATAGCGGTGCGTAGCGGACTGCCTTCATTGCTCTCAAAATAGAATGTGTTGGTAGCTTCATCCCACCCCAGGAAATCTTTCACTTCGAAGTTTCCTTTTGTGAGTTGCTTAACCAGGTTTCCTCCGCTAGTGTAAAGATAGAGATGGTTATAACCGTCTTTTTCACTCATCACCACAAAATTTTTTGGATAGAAAACGATGTTGGAGTATGCTTCTTCTTTAATGTATTGGGGAGCTTCATCACGTACCATCAGTTTACACAATGTACTTCGTGGATTGGCAAAATAGAGGTCGAAACGGTTTTGATGACGGTTCAAAGTCATGATTGCCAACGCATTCTCATCATCCGTAAACTTGATGCGAGGGATATAACCGTCTGCGTCTAGAGGCAAGTCCATCTTGCGGGTTACCTTACTTTTTATATCAAAAGTATGAACGGTTACTTTGGAGTTGTCAATTCCTGGCATAGGGTATTTGTATTCATATTCTCCCGGATAAGTGCTGAATTTCTCTAATGCGGGAACCATACCTTTGTATAGTGGAAAAGAATACATAGGTACTTGACTCTCATCAAAACGGATATAGGCAAGCATCTGGCTGTCTGCACTGAAGTCGAAAGCACGGTTGAAACCGAATTCCTCCTCATATACCCAGTCGGGAATACCATTTAGTACTTCGTTGAATTTGCCGTCTTTGGTTACTTGTGATTCACTGTTGCCAAACAATAATTTTACCAGATAGATGTTATTATCACGTACAAAAGCTATCTGATTGCCATCCGGTGAGAATAAAGGAACCTGTTGTGGGCCGTTTTCTGAGAGCGGTTCCATTTTATTGTTTTTTACGTTGAAAATATAATAATTGGCAGTAAACGAACGACGATAAATCGGTTTGGTATCAGTCTGTATTAGAATCAGTTTCTCATCGGGTGACATGATATAGTCATCAAATGACTTGATGCTACAGTCACGGGCCGTATTTACATCGAAGATGGTACCTGTTTCTTTGCCGGTCTTGAAAGAATACTGCATGATTTTTTTGCCATCAGTACTCATTTGGGTGTAATGTTCTCCATCCAACATCGGTTTGATACCTCTGATTCCTTCGGCACGATACGTTCTGTTTGCTACGTCTTGCAAGCTTACTTGTTGGGCTCCGACTGTCAGCAGGCAGAAGAATAAAATAATAAATATGCTTAATTTTCTCATAATAGATAAATTCTTTAAATGATAATCAAAGACAAAGGTAAAACTTTTGTTTGAAAATACGTATCTTTGTCCCGCAAAATAAGTTCATGAACAGAGAGATGCTTTATAACGACTTATCCGGCTTTTTAGCCATGCACTTTCCTTGCAAAGTGCAGAAGATTTCTATTAATGCCGGATTTACTTGTCCTAACCGTGACGGCTCGGTAGGATACGGAGGTTGCACTTATTGTAATAATCAAACATTTAATCCGGCCTATTGCCATACGGGAAAGTCTGTTACTCAGCAGTTGGAAGAAGGAAAGCGGTTCTTTGTACGTAAATACCCGGAAATGAAATATCTGGCCTATTTTCAGGCTTATACCAATACGTATGGGGAACTGGAAGAGTTGAAAAGAAAATACGAAGAGGCGCTGATGGTAGAGGATGTGGTAGGGCTGGTGATAGGGACTCGTCCGGACTGTATGCCGATATCATTACTGGATTATTTGGAAGAGCTTGGTAAACACATTTTTGTATTAGTGGAGTATGGCATTGAAAGTACGGATGATGAAACGTTGCGCAGGATAAACCGGGGACATACTTTTGCCGTTTCTGCAGAGGCTGTTCGGAAGACTGCAGAGAGAGGGATTTTGGTAGGAGGGCATATAATCCTTGGTTTGCCCGGAGAAAAAAGAGAAATGTTAATCGGACAGGCCGGAGTACTTTCACAATTACCTCTGACTACTTTAAAGCTGCATCAGTTACAACTTATTAAAGGTACGCGTATGGCGAGTGAATATGTGAAAGATCCTGAAGCTTTCCATCTTTATACAGCTGATGAATATGTTGATTTAGTCATTGATTATATAGAACATCTTCGTCCGGACATCGTACTGGAGCGTTTTGTTTCCCAATCACCCAAAGAATTGTTGATAGCTCCTGATTGGGGATTGAAAAATTATGAATTTACGAATAAGGTGAAAAAGCGGATGAGAGAAAAAGATGCCTGGCAAGGCAAATACTATAAATATTAAAAGAAGGAAACAGATATGGAAATCAAAGGAAAAGTACATTATGTGGGAGTGAATGACCGTAACAAGGCTTTGTTTGAGAACTTGTGGCCGTTACCTTACGGTGTGTCTTATAACTCTTATTTGATTGACGACGAGATGGTCGCCTTGGTGGATACAGTAGATGTATGCTATTTTGAGGTTTATTTAAAGAAAATTCGTAGTATTATCGGTGATAAACCTATCAATTATTTGATTATAAATCATATGGAACCAGACCATTCCGGTTCTATTAGTTTGATCAAGCAATATTATCCTAACATTGTGATTGTCGGTAATAAGAAGACTTTCGAAATGATTGAAGGATTTTATGGTGTAGGCGGTGAGCGTTATGTAGTGGGTGAAGGAGATTTTTTAGCTTTGGGACACCACAGACTGCGTTTTTCATTGATTCCAATGGTTCACTGGCCCGAAACGATGGTTACTTTTGATGAAACGGAAGGTATTTTGTTTTCCGGTGACGCTTTCGGTTGTTTTGGTGCATTGAATGGTGGTGTGGTTGATACAAATATTAATACAGATATTTATTGGAATGAAATGGTGCGCTATTATTCTAATATTGTAGGCAAATATGGTGCGCCGGTACAGAAGGCCTTACAGAAATTGCAAAACTTGAAAATAACGACTGTTTGTTCTACTCATGGTCCGGTATGGACGGAAGAAATTCCTCGCGTGGTACGTATTTATGACCGTTTGAGTCGTTATGAGGCTGAAGAAGGGGTTGTAATAGCTTATGGCTCGATGTATGGTAATACAGAAGAAGTGGCAGAAGTTATTGCAGAAGAACTGAGCAAGCAGGGAATTCGTAATATCGTGATGCATAATGTTTCTCATACCAGTCATTCTTTTATTATTGCGGATGTATTCAAATATAAAGGACTGATTGTGGGATGCCCCACTTATAATACTCAGATGTATCCGGAAATGGAAGCTCTGCTGAGCAAGCTGGCTTCTCGCGAGATAAAGGGACGTTATCTGGGATATTTTGGCTCATTTACATGGGCTAGCGCTGCTGTGAAGAAAATTGCAGAGTTTAATGATAAGTTGAAATTTGAGCCTGTCGGAAATCCTGTAGAAATGAAACATAGCATGAAGGCCGAAACTAACACTCAGGCAAAGGAGTTGGCTAAGGCTATGGCTGATCGTTTGAAAGCGGATAGAAAATAAATCTTGTGATAGAACATAAATGACGCAAATGACACATGATTGGTAAGATCAAGCTTGTGACAATTGCGTCATTCGTGTTCTAAAAATTTCTGACGTTAGGCTTGATGTACAGTAAGCTGCGGGAATGGGAAGTTAATTCCTTCTTTATTAAAAGTAGTATAAACAGTCTGATTCATACTGAAAAATACGTTCCAATAATCCGAACTATTCACCCATACGCGGATTTTTATATTTACACTGCTGGCAGCAAGTTCTCCTAATTCAATAAAAAGGGGGCGGACTGGTAAGAATACGTTTATCATTGGCTATGATTTCGCGCAATACTTTTTCTACTTTATTATAGTCTTCTCCGTAGTCCACGCCAAAATTCCATTCTATACGGCGGGTGTCCAGTTTACTGTAATTTGTAATGACCCCACTACTCATGGCTCCATTAGGTACATATATCATCTTGTTGTCTGCAGTGATAAGAATAGTATGAAAAATCTGTATTTCTTTTACTGTTCCCGAGGCACCGGTAGAAGCTTCGATAAAGTCCCCCACTTTATAAGGCCTGAACAATAAGATAATCAGTCCTCCGGCAAAATTTTGTAAGTTACCAGACAGTGCCATACCGATGGCAACACCGGCAGAAGCGAGAAGTGCGGCGAATCCTGTCAGTTCGATACCTAATTTCCCTATCACAGCAAGAATCAGCATGATGAGCAGTAAGATATTCACCATACTCTTTAGGAATGACTGGATACTCGGGTCCACTTTTCTTTTTTCCAAAATACGTGCAAAAAGTCTGTTCAGCCAATTTATGAGGAACTTTCCGATTATAAAAATAATAAGTGCTCCTAATACTCTTTCTCCTAATTGAATACCGGAGTCGATCAGTTTCTCTAATGCATTGGTTAATTGAATACTTGTTTCAGATGCTAATAACATGATAAATTTACTTTAATTTGACATTTCTAATATATAAAACAATTCAGATTAAAAATCGTTCAGAATACCTTTGCCTTGGCGTACAATTTCTGCTTCTCCGCTTGTACAGTTCACAATGGTAGAAGGTTCTATGTTTCCGATACCTCCGTCAATAATTAGTTCTACCTCTTTCCCGAATTTTTCTTCTATTAGTTCTGGAGTGGTAATATATTCTATGTCTTCACCATCTTTCAGAGGCAACGTGGTGGTCATGATCGGTGCTTTTAGTATATGGCATATTTCTCTGATGATGTTGTTGTCAGGTACGCGTATACCTACTTCTTTACGGTTCTTGAATATTTTGGGCAGACGGTTTCCCGTATTCAGGATAAAAGTAAACGGTCCGGGAAGATTTCGTTTCATTAGCTTGAATGTGCTGTTATCTACTTTGGCATATTCGCTGATATTGCTTAAGTCGTAACAGATAATGGATAAATTGTTTTTACGTGGATCAATGTTTTTCAGTTTGCAGATACGTTCTATTGCACGTTCTTTCAGGCCATGACATCCTATGGCATACATCGTATCGGTAGGGTAAATAATTAACCCGCCCTCTTCCAATATCCGGATTACTTCTTCCAGATCTTTGGGATTATTATTCTTATTATAAAGTCTTAAAAGCATGTTATTTTAATTTTTAGAATTTTTTTCACGCAAGCGTTCCGCAATAGCCCATTGTAGGGCGGCTTCCTCTTCTTTTCCTACTTTCATCAATACGTCTCCGAAATATTCATGGGCCTTTGGATGTTCCGGTTTTAAAGAAACAGCCCGGTCAAAATCTCCCAAAGCTCCTTCTATATTATCTAGTGCTAGTCTGTTTTTTCCTCGATTATAAATAGCTTTGAATAAAGCGGGACTAAGGCGTACTGCTTCATTCAGACAAACTTCGGCTTCGTAATATTCCTTGTCATTATGTAATGTGATACCTTTACGCACCCAAGCGTCCGTATAAGAAGGATTCAATTCAATCGCTTTGTCATAATTGGCAATAGCAGCACGTGAATCATGTGCTTGGATAATACATTCATTTCCCATTAAATAATATTCGCGGGCATATTTTTCAAGATTTTTACGTTGTACATGGAATTGGTCTTTTAGCCGTTTGTTTTCGACCTTCAAATTGTTGATGATTCCCAGTTTCTTACGTATAAATCTTTTAATCAAAGGTTTTTCGATGTCATAACGTGAATGGATGGCAAGAAAGAATTGTTCTAGAAATCTTTCAAAATCACCTTTGTCGAAGTGTTGTACTGCTTCTACATATTGTACATCAGCTTGTGCCTGCTTCAATGCTTTTTCAATGGACTGGCGGTTGTTGAATCGTTGAGAGAACTTTACTATTTCCGGACGGACAAAGATATCTCCACGTGTAATTTGCTTTTTTAGTTGGATGCCGTTTAGTGAAGTACAGCGGCTCAATGCTACGTAGGCTTGTCCACCGGCAAACACCCCTCCTGTAAAATCAATAACGACCCTGCTGAAAGTCAATCCTTGGCTTTTGTGTATAGTGATGGCCCATGCCAAACGGATAGGATATTGTATAAATACTCCTAACTCTTCTTCTTCTATTTTTTTTTCTAGTTCATTGTACCTATATCGTATATTGCGCCAACTGTCTTTTTTAACGTCAAATTCCTGCCCGTCTTCTGTGATAACATATAATGTATCCTCTTCGTCTATACCTGAAATGGTGCCAATCGTACCGTTCACCCAACGGCGGTCGTAATCGTTTTTTATAAAAATAATTTGTGCTCCTGGTTTTACTTCCAGTTCCATTTGGGTGGGAAGGCTGCTTTCTGGAAACTCTCCATGTATCTCACCGGTCAGAATCGTTGATTCTCCAGGCAGTTCAGATAATTTCTTTTCATTGATAAAGTCTACGGTATCTCTCCGGGTAGCAAGTGTGATATACATATCACTTTCATTTTCTTCTATTTGAGTGTTGTAACGGGTGTTTAGTAGTTGTAAGTCAGCTGCTCCGGCAGTATTGGTCCGGATATGATCCAATACATTAACAAAAACTTTGTCCGACTGGCGGTATACTTTTGTCAGTTCTATGGATACCAACTCCATTTCCTGAAAGACTCGTGCCGAAAAGAAATAAGGGGTGGGATAGAAGCGGTTGATTATCTCACGTTCGTCATTTTTAATGACTGGTTCAAGCTGAAAAATATCTCCTACCAGCAAAATTTGTTTGCCTCCGAATGGTTCACGCATATTTTGTGAATATACCCGCAATATTTTGTCTATAAAGTCAATAATGTCTGCCCGAACCATGGAAATTTCATCGATGATCACTAATTCTATTTCTTTTATCAGTTTGCGATGGGCGGAAGTATATCTTAGAAAGCTATGTAACTTTCCATCTTTCAAACTGAATTTAGGATCATCCGGCAAAAGTGGATAGAATGGTAATTTAAAAAAACTATGCAGTGTGCTTCCACCGGCATTGATAGCTGCGATACCTGTGGGAGCCAGTACTATATGTTTCTTTTTGGTTACTTCGCAGACATATTTTAGAAAAGTAGATTTACCTGTACCCGCCTTTCCAGTGAGGAATACTGACTGACGTGTATATTGGATAAGATTCAAGGCATCTTGAAACTCTTTATTATGGGTATCTACTTGCATTTGTCCATACGTTTAAAAATGAATGAACAAAGATAGTGGAAATCCCGTAAAAGGGCATAAAAAAGACGGTTAAATAACCGTCCTTTTTTATAGTCCTACAGGGTGTTGCTCTGTATTGGTTCTAATTTACTTTGTTTCGTTCAACATAACGTAACCCCAAATCATAGGATCAGCGTTAGCGATTTTGTGAAAAATGTTTTTTACCTTTTTCATAATGTTATCCTTTCTTTTTTAATTAATACCTAAAAACACTCATAAATAGCAGGCATACCTCCCGGTTAGCCTTCTTTAAACAATCTTTCTTTTTACCTTAGTAGCTACTAAAAAATATCTTTTTATGTTTTACAACACAAAGATAAAGCTTTTGTTCGTTATAATATGTATTTTGCAGCATATTTTTAATCAATATTCCAATTTTATTGATTTAGGTCAACAACGTAGGAGCTTCTTGTTGCATTTTGGTGAATCTTTTGTTCGTTTCTGCCGTATAACATATAAATCAGTTTGCTTACCTCAAGAAATATTGTTTGATTTGTGATATTATAATAATATCAAAATAAATCATTATGGAAACAAAAGAAATGTCTTACAATGAGCTGGTAATCAATGGATTTATGGCTTTGTTCTTTAACTTGGTTATGTTGCCTGCACTAGTATTCCTGAACTTTTTGATTTTTGGACAACTACCTTGGTTATCTATTCCTGTTTTATTTGTGCTGGTATTGTTGTTTGTGCTGATGCTTCCGGGATATTTTTCTCAAGAACCTAATGAGGCACGTGTAATGGTGTTTTTCGGTGAATATAAAGGCACTTTTAAAAACACAGGCTTCTTTTGGGTAAACCCTTTCATGAACAAGAAAAAGTTGTCTCTTCGCGCCCGTAATCTGGATGTGGAGCCGATAAAGGTGAATGATAAGATTGGTAATCCTATTCTGATAGGGCTGGTTTTGGTTTGGAAATTGAAAGATACCTATAAGGCGATGTTTGAGATTGATGCGCAGACGATGGCGGACAGTAAAGGGACTGGGACGGCAAGTGTTAGCGTGGCAGGGCGTATGAATGCTTTTGAAGATTTTGTACGTGTGCAGAGTGATGCGGCTCTTCGCCAGGTGGCCGGACAGTATGCTTACGATGACAATGAGCATGATACTAATGAACTGACCTTGCGTGGCGGAGGTGAAGAAATTAATGACCAGCTGGAACGTCAGCTTAATGAGCGTCTGGCTATGGCCGGTATGGAAATAGTAGAGGCCAGAATCAATTATTTGGCTTATGCCCCAGAGATTGCAGCGGTGATGCTTCGTCGTCAGCAGGCAAGTGCTATTATTACCGCGCGCGAAAAAATAGTGGAAGGGGCTGTTTCTATGGTTAAGATGGCTTTGGATAAATTAGCCGAGGATGGAATTGTAGAACTGGATGAAGAAAAGAAAGCCGCTATGGTCAGTAATTTGTTGGTAGTGCTTTGTGCGGACGAGCCAGCACAGCCGGTAATTAATTCCGGAACGTTGAATCATTAATGTAGGAAATGGCAAAGAAAGAGATGATAAAAAGCTTTGTGCTCAGAGTGGACGCAGAAACTATGGAAGCTATCGAGAAATGGGCGGCAGATGAATTCCGTTCTACGAATGGACAGCTTCAATGGATTATAGCGGAAGCTTTGCGCAAGAGTGGCAGAATGAAGAAAAAGAAGACAATAATCAAAAAAGAAGAAACAGAATGATACAGTTATTTTGATTGTTTATACTGTTTTGGGTCTGTAAAAAGGGTATCAATATCGATAAAACAAATTATTTTTCTTATTTTCATAGGGTATTTTAATCCTGGGTGATCTTATAAGTAGAAACAGGATTAGTATTTACTTTTTTAATACCTTAATGAATATGAGAGCGCATAAAAAACAATTTATTGAATGGACACTGCTCATTGTTCTTTGGCTGAGTGCCATTCCGGGATGGAGCCAAGAGGAGGTACCGTTTGCTGAAGAGAATACTTATATTACAGTCAGCGGTGTAGTAAAGGACAAACAAAATAGAAGAACTTTAGAGTATGTCAATGTATCTGTTCCGGGCAGCAGTGTGGGGACGGTGACAAATGCGGATGGTGAATTTTCTTTGAAGATAGAAGATGCGGAGATGGTTTTTGCTTTAGAAATTTCACATATCGGTTATCATAACAATAGAGTACGTTTAGATAAAGAACATTTATCGGATTTAAAGATTTACCTTACCCCTCATGCCAATATGTTGAATGAGATTGTGGTTTATGCCCACAACCCTCGTTTTATAGTGGAAGAGGCCATTCGCAAGATTCCTGTCAATTACAGTAATAAAAACAATATGCTTACCGGTTTTTACAGGGAAACTGTTCAGAAAGGGCGTCGTTATATCAATATTTCGGAAGCTATTATTGATGTTTACAAGACTTCTTATGAGGATATGACAACTACTCGAGACCGGGTACAGGTTTTGAAAGGACGTCGGCTGCTTAGTCAGAGAGCCAGTGATACGTTGGGGGTGAAACTGGCTGGCGGTCCTACTTTATCTATCTATGTGGACATTGTGAAAAATCAGGATGCGTTGTTGGATGTGGAAACGTTGAACTATTATGATTTCTTTATGGAAGAATCGGTACAGATAGACAATCGTCAGCAATATGTGATCAGTTTCCGTCCCCGTGTCGTTTTGCCTTATGCCTTGTATTATGGCAAATTGTATATTGATCGTGACAAGTTGTCGTTTACCCGTGCGGAATTTAGCTTGTCTATGGATAATAAAGTCAAGGCGGTACAGGCTATTCTTGCCAAGAAACCTTATGGCTTACGTTTTAAACCACAGGAACTTTCTTTCCTTGTTACCTATAAAGATGTGGATGGGAAAACCTTTCTGAATTATATCCGTAACCGTATTCGGTTTAAGTGTGATTGGAAGCGCAAGCTTTTCTCTACCGGTTATACTGTGCTTTCAGAGATGGTGGCAACGGATAGGGAGGAAAATAATGTGGCGATAATTCCCGGAAAGATGGCTTTTCATCAGAAAGATGCTTTTTATGATAAAGTGGATGAATATTGGAGCGAGGATTTCTGGGGCTCCTATAATATTATTGAACCTACGGAATCATTGGAAAATGCAGTCCATAAGTTAAAGAAACAATCGCGTTAAGGCCTCGGATGAAGTTTGCATGGTTGAAAAGAATTACCAAAAAAGAAGTGGATGCTGAATGATTTGTTAACACTGACCAAAATAAGGGAGGGAGATATAAAGGCGTTTGAAGATGTGTTTCGCCGTTATTATTCCCCTCTCTGTTGGTATGCCATGAGTATCACCGGCAGTATGGAGGCTGCGGAGGAAATCGTAGAGGAGTTGTTTTATGGGTTTTGGAGAGATCGGGAGAGGCTGCCGTTGTTCCGTTCTATGAAAAGCTATCTTTATGTTGCGGTGCGCAATCAGTCTTTTCAATATTGCGAGCATCTGGAGGTGAGAAACAAATATCGGGAGTTTGTTCTCTCGCGGAAGGGGCGGACACAGGATAGCAGTCCTCAAGAAGAGATAGAATACCAGGAATTAAGACATTTGATAGATACTACGCTTGCTCGGATGCCGGAACGAAGGTTGCGCATATTTCGGATGCATCGTATGGAAGGTAAAAAGTATGCGGAAATAGCTTCGCAGCTTTCTTTGTCGGTGAAGACTGTAGAGGCTGAGATGACAAAAGCTCTTAAAGCATTAAAAAAAGAAATTGAGAATTATATTATAAGGACATGAGTGAAACAAAAAGAAATAAGGAAAGAGTGGATCGGGCATGGAATAAATTGTATGACCGTTTGGATGCTGACGGACTTTTGTTATCAGGTCGGCAGGATAGGAAACGTTTGTCTGCATCCATGTTGTGGAAGTGGGGGGCTGTGGCTGCTATATGGGTCGGAATATGTGTCTTTTTGACTGTTACTTATCGAAAAGTGGGCGAATCGGTAGAAGCCCAGGCTTTAATTATGCAGGAGAACACGGAGCAATCTACTTTGGTGACCACACTCGAGGATGGATCTATTGTCTATATGGGTGGGGAAACCTCTTTGCAATATCCTGAACATTTCTCTATGGACAAGCGTGAGGTTAGTTTGCAGGGAAACGCTCTGTTTGATGTGACCGGTAACCGGGAACGTCCTTTTCTGATTGAAACAGAGGAGGTCAGAATTGAGGTCTTGGGAACGATGTTTCATGTGAAGAGTGATGTAGGGAGTACTTTCGAACTGTCCGTACAGCGTGGCAAGGTCAAAGTGGCATTGAAAAATAAAAATCAAGAGATGTATGTCAATGCAGGTGAAGCGGTGACGCTTAAAACACATCAATTGCGTTTCACTGATTATAGGGACGATACCCGGATAGCTCATTATTGGAAAAGTATGCGTTTCAAAGACGAATCTTTGATGAATATCCTTAGAGTTATTAATATGCATTCTTCCGGTTTGCAGCTTAAGACTTCTCCCTCCTTAGGGGAGCGTCGGCTTACGGTTGCATTTTCCGGGGAAGCTCCGGAGTCTATGGCAGAGCTTATCTGTTTGGCTATGAATTTAAAATATACTCGTGAAGGTGATATAGGTGTTTTATCCGAATAAAGTGGGAAGATGAATCATATTCGTACATATCATTATTATTGGCATATCTTCTTTTTCAGTTTGCTGGTTTGCATGGTAGAATTTACGAAAGCGGCGGATAGAGATGTGTTGGAGCGAGTCATTTATCTTGCTAAGAGTAAGGGTACTGTCTATACTTTACTGGGCAAGGTGTCCGAACAGTCTGGTTTTCTTTTTGTTTATGACAGCAAGGTGGTGGACAATGATCGTATGGTGAAGTTGGGGGCAGGACAGCGCACTATTCGTCAGGCTGTTTACGAAATTATCGGTCGGCAGGATATCAGTCTGCGCATTGTGGAGAATCATATTTTGATCAATCAGTTGCAGGTGCAATGTCCGGTTGTTACCACTTCTAAAGATACTTTGGCCTATTTTACTTTAGAGGGCAAATTGCAGGATAATCAGTCAGGGGCTCCCATTGCTTACGGCACGGTAGGGGTAGTCGGTACTTCTATAGGCAGTATTACCAATCAGGATGGCGAATTCCGTTTACGATTGCCCGATTCGTTAAGACAGGGTTGCATCGGGGTTTCTCATGTGGGGTATGTGGGACAGGAGATGGATATGTCTTTATTAGAGGCTCAACACGCGGTGTGGTCTCTGGAACCTCGGGTGATTCCTATTCAAGAAGTGGTGATTCGTGCTGTCAATCCTATACGGTTGTTGCGTGAGATGTTGAAAGCTAAAAAAACAAATTATGCGTCGGTTCCTGTTTATCTCACTACATTTTATAGGGAAGGGGTTCGGTATAAACAAAAATTTCGTAATCTGACAGAGGCTGTTTTTAAAATCTACAAACCTTCTTCTTTGTTGAATCATTCTCAGGATCATGTAAAACTATTAAAGATGAGTCGCATAGTCGATAGTCAGGAACGGGATACACTGATAGCCAAGATGAGTGCGGGAATTGATGCTTGTTTGCAACTGGATATTGTCAAGAACTTGCCGGATTTTCTGTTGCCTGACGGTAAGGGTAATGTGTATTTTTATGCCTCCTGTGATATGACGGTGATAGACAATCGTTTGGTTAATGTGATTTCCTTTCGGCAAAATAAAGGAATAAAAGAACCTCTTTATTGTGGCGAATTATATATTGATGCTGAAAACAATGCGTTGGTTCAGGCACGTCTTGAAATTAATCCTGCTTATGTGAGGCAAGCTACGGATATGTTTATAGAACGAAAGACACGGAAGTGGAAAATAACCGCGCAAGAGGTGGTTTATACCATTTCTTACAGGCAGTGGAATGGCATTTATTACATGAATCATATTCGTGGCGATCTCTATTTTAAAGTGAAACTTAAACGGCAATGGTTCAGTGCTTCTTCCTTGCATACATGGTTTGAAATGGTTACCTGTAAGGTGGATGTAGATAATGTGACCCGTTTCCAGCGTAAAGAACGGATGCCTACACGCACTATATTTTCGGATACACATTTTAAATATGATGCTGACTTTTGGGGAGAGTTTAATGTTATTCCGTGGGAGGAAGAACTGGGTACTGTCATTGAAAAGTTGTCTCCTAAAATAGAACAGATAGAATATTAAAATAAAAGTTGGATACGGAGCATTGTACTTAGCATCTTTTGTCATGATATGTGACATAGAATGTGTTAGCCTGATGTTTGTAAGTTTGTATATTCATCAGTCTTTAGTTTAAAATCGATTCGGCTGTCCGGTCAATATTTTACCCGTGTCAGAAAGCATGCTTTTACACGTATGTCTGCATAGGGCTACACATATTGTATGTGCGGACTTATGCGGATGTATGTGGAATCTCCCATATAACAACTACATTAGGCCTAAAAACAACTATGCAAATCTGATATAGTAATAACAATAGAAGTTGTTAACTAAATCCTAGTACACATCTGTGAAATCATTCACTTCCAAAAGATAACGAGCTTTCTTAAAAGTGTCTTGGTCTTTTTACTGCTGCCGGGGGGCTATCATATTCCGTGGAGGTATGCACACTTTTTGCGGGAAAAAGGCCCGAGAACGCTCTATTTTACATTAAATTGGAATAGTCTATAAAAAGAAGTATATATAATTGGAAGCAAGCATGTTATACAGAAATATGCTTCAAAACACAGTGAGGGCATGGGTTGTAAGTGAGGGTGATAATTTTTACTCTAACTACATAAGTTGTTTATAATGAGTTTGTTGTACACAAAGTGAGGGCATGAGGGCATAAAGGTCCGAACTTCCTAATGAGAAAGAATGATGCGTCAAGAAGACTTTCGGAAATTGTCCGAAGAATAAAATGATCCTTTAAGAGCTAAAATCCTTCCCTATGATTTTGCAGGTGAGCCGATGTTTATCCAATATTCATTTTAGTCTATCGCGCGCGATATATAATATGGTGTGTACTTTTTGATATTGCAAAATGGATTATCGAAATAAACATTATAGATAATCTGTAAATCAGTTATTTATAAGTATAATCATAAAAAAAATAGAAAAAACAATAGATATATTTGGATAAAGAAATGAAATCAACTACTTTTGCATCCGCTTAGCAAGAGAGGTAAGTTTAAAACTGACAAGATGATTTGAATAACATAGATGAAACAAAAAAGTTTTAAAAAAAAGTTCGATTTTTTTTGGTGGTTTAAAATAAACACTTTATCTTTGCAAAACATTTCCGGGTAAAACGGAAATAAACAGGAATAAGAGTTCTTTGAAAGATTTAAGATAAACAAAC
>ULJK01017040.1_pt1 | contig 30093 bp, 27 predicted proteins | sample 1950861 | NCBI WGS metagenome assembly ULJK01 (sample SAMEA4835470, study PRJEB28245) | human gut metagenome | biome: gut microbiome; material: fecal sample | place: Denmark | collected 2008
CGATGTGCGAACCCCATACGAGAGTGCACCTGACGACGGCGACTTCGACGCACTCCGCCCGGTGCTTATCACCGACTCCACAAGTGAGATTGCCGATGACCCGGAGAAGCCTAACACTGTGAAATTCACTTGGCGATATGCGGAGAACCGCATCGCACAGCGCAATCCGTTAGGCATTGGCATATTCACAGAACCTTACGATTATACATTCAGATAATGGCACGCTCTATACATATTACCACCGCTCGCACTATGCTTAACAGCGGCGACACGGTGGATATTTCCGTTTGGAAAGCCAACGGCGAAATACTTCACCTGCATAATTGCATCTCGCTCCGCTACGATTTCTATGCCGGAACTCGCAATATAAAATTGCTCACGTCGGGGCAAATCCGCAAAATAAGAGATTGTTGCATATTCGCCGTTAACGACTGCGAAGTATTTCTATAACGCTTATTTCATTGGCTATGGATAACCTAAATTTTAACTCGGTCGAAACGCTACCGAACCTGTCGGCTCGGGCGGCGTTTCAAGTGAACTCGTCAGCGGTCTTCAAAGAAGACGTTGACATCGTGCCGGTCATCATCGACGACACGCTTTCTTATATGCCGTGGGGAGGCGATAACAATATGCCTTTCGACATATTGAAACTCATCGAGGACGACGAGACGCTCTCCACTTGCCAAATGTTCAATGCCGAAGTCTGTTTCGGCAGCGGTCTGCGCTACGACACTTGTCTTGCTACTGCCGCCGTCAAGAGCGAAGTCGAGGACTTCTTTCTTGACAATGACATCGCCTCTTATTATCTCGGCGTTTGCCAGGACTTCAAGCATTTTGGCTTTGCCGTGAGTGTGATTATACTCTCTCGCGACGGCACGAAAATCGTGCGTCTGCTCCGCAAAGAGGCTTGTTATTGCCGCTTCGCTCCTGCCGGAAAGGACGGCAGAATAACTCGCCTTTTGTACGCGAACTGGAGAAAGTGCATCGCCTCACGGAGCGACATTGAGGTGATAGAGTTGCTTGATGCGGCTGCTCCATGGCGAGACCTGCAAGACAGGCTCGCCAAGAACACGACCTGCCGCAAGTTTGCCGTTGTCAGCCGTATTCCTACGCCTGACAGCACATATTATCCCATTCCTTATTACGCTTCGCTGTTCAAAGGGAAGTGGTATAACATCAAGCAGCTCATCGGACTTGCCAAGGAGTCGAAACTCCGCAACTCCGCACCTATCAAGTATCAAATCGAGATTTCCCAAAAGTATTGGGAATCGATTTTCCGCAGTGAGGGCATCACAGACCGCCGCAAGCAGCAAGAACGCATCGTGCAGGAGAAGCAGAGCATTCTCGACTTCCTTACCGGGGCGGAGAACAGCGGCAAAGCCTGGTTCTCCACGTTCTACATCACGCCCGACGGCAAGGAACAGCACGATGTTGTCATCAACAAGATTGACGACAGCAAGGAGGGTGGCGACTGGAGCACCGACATTCAAGAGGCCGTGAATATGTTCTGCTTTACTATGCGAGTGCATAGTAATCTTGTCGGCAGTGTGCCCGGCAAGTCGCAGTCCAACAATTCCGGCTCAGACAAACGAGAACTCTACACAATAGCACAGGCACTCCAAAAGCCATATCACGACTTGCTTTTCACCGTTCATCGAATTATCATTCGCTTCAATGGGTGGAAAGGTGTCGTGCCTGATTGTCCTTTTATTCAATTAACAACGCTCGACGAACACGCCGATGCTAAACAAGTTACTACAAATGGCGAAACTGATAACGAATGACGACACATTGCGGCAGTACCTGCCTAATGTGTTCGCAACGGTCAAAGGCGAGGTGTCGCTCTTTGACAAGGTCAAGGTCGATATTGACCTTGCCGAAAACTGGGTGATTGAAACTTTCGTTTCCACCAAGACTTTCAACACGATTTGCGGTTATGCGGAAGACAATCCTATCCGCATAATCACTGCAAAACTCATTGCCTCGGAGGCACTTCGTCGGGCTATCCCTTCGCTCGATTTGGTGCTTACTCCAAATGGCTTTGGAGTGGTCAGCAACCAAAACATCGCTCCGGCATCGAAAGAACGTGTTGACCGTCTTATTGCCTCGCTCGCCGACTACCGCGACGAGTGTATCGGCAATCTGCTGCCGGCAATTGTCGGTGCGAGTCAGTGGCTCACATCCTCGCAGGCTTCGTTCTTCGGTGAAACGCTGTTTCCCGACCTCGCCATCACCGACCAAGTGAAAGGTACAGGCTCGAAGTGGGAGCGTTATCTCGCACTTCGCCCCATGATACTCGACATCGAGGCATCTCTTGCCGAGGAGTTTTTCTCACCCGAACTTATGGTGCGGTTGAGAAACGAGGTGCTGCGGAAGACGCACACGGCAGACCTTGCTCGCGTCATCAACGCCATCCGGGGGCAAGTCGTTGATTTGCTCAATGGCGGCTCAATCAGAATGAGAGATATGATAGACGTGGTAAACCACATTCGACGATTTCCTGACTTGTTTCCAGAGTGGCACGCATCGGAAACGGCGAAGTTGTTTGCACCGCCTATCTTCAAAAACAAAAAGGAAGCACGAGGGTATTTCTTTTGATACCGAACGGCAGCCGTTGAGAGAAACGAGTTCGGCTTCGGTTGTCCGCCATGCTTGAACGAGAGTTATGACACGGAGCACTGATTTTATTTCACAAAGTTAGAAGCGGCGTTCACTAAGTCAAGGACAAGCACGTTGGCTGCCATTCTCATTCTTCCGAGGACGCAGACCAATCCTTGACAAGTCGCTCACTATGCCGCTTCTCTTGGTTTGTTCGTAAAATCTAACGTGCTTCGGCACATAACTCTTTAAATTCGTTCAATTATGACTGAAACAGACAACATTCGCAGGGAACATCGTTCCATTTATCTCAACGACATTAACGCCGTTCTGCCCGAGGGCAAAAGAAATTACTTCTCGTTCGTAACTTATGAAGATTATACGGACCTGCACATCTCTCAAATCTTCGCCGATAATCGTTCCGATGCGTGGAAACAAGTGCTCGCTATCGCAGCGGACAGCCTCGATGATGTCTATACAATCTCCATTCAAGAATGTGAAGATTGAGCCGCTCATCGACAACAAAGGCTCCCACATCGGGAGTCTTTTGCTGTCTTTTCTAAGGTCTGCCGTGTGCTTTACCTTTGTTGAAAAAAGATATTATGGCAACCATTTCGATAAATCTCAATGTGCCGCAAGGGTGGCACGAACTCGACGACGCACAACTGCGTTACGTCTATTCGCTTATCGCAAAAGAGTTTTCCGCTGACGAGATTAAGACGCTCGCGTTGCTTCACTTCAGCGGCTGTAAGGTTATCACTCGCCACGACATGAACTCTTTCCGGCTGAAGCACGGAAAGAACTTGTTTCAAACTTCAGGAACGCAACTCGCCGAAGTGATACCCTCACTCGGCTGGCTCGATGCGATACCGGCATCGCCTGTCCGCCTGAGAAAACTCCGCAACCACGCAAGCGTGGACGCTGAGTTTCAAGGCGTACCGTTTGAAACGTATATCGTGGTGGAAAACCTTTATCAAGGTTTTCTCTCCACGCAAAATGATGCTTTGCTCGATGACCTCGCACACGTTCTTTATCCCGGTTGTTCGGCTTCCCTCACACCCGAAGAACGTATCAGCATCTTTTATTGGGTGGCTTCGCTCAAAGATATGTTTGCCCGACGTTTTTCGGATTTCATTCAGCCGGCTTCCGCCAACGCTGAAAACCTGCTCGGCAGTTCACCGAACATCGGCAAACAACTCCAGGAGTCGATGGACGCTCAAATTCGTGCCCTCACTAAAGGTGACATCACAAAGGAAAAGGAAATTCTTTCGCTCGATACTTGGCGTGCTTTAACTGAGTTAAACGCACAAGCCAAGGAATATAAACAGATTAACGCTCAAATCAATGCTAAAAAGTGATTGGAACGCACCACAATTCTTTGAGGAATTGGTTGCAAATAACAAACTTGCGGTTGCCGAAGGTTTTACCTTCTGCAAGGTGTCGGGGCTTGAAGGCTTCGAGGAAGCACTTCACGCCATGCAACAGGCTACCGCCTTTTGCTGCGTCAGCGACATCGCCGACGGCTATACGGAACTCAACAACACGCCTCGCACTCGTCGCATCAAAACGGTGTTTCTCGCTATGCGTCACGCCATAGACGATATGGACGCTCGCAACGAGTGCATGGAAATAATGCGTGAGCTTTTCCGACAAATGATGTCGGTGCTCACCCTGGAGAGAGTCAAGTTAGAGCAGAACTGCATCTACCTTGACCCACGAATTTCGTTCAACGAGATTGACCGATATTTCTTCTCCGGATGTGCATGCGCTTATTTCCAAGTGGCGGTTGATGTGTTCACTGATTTAAGATACAATGCCGATGAGTGGAGATAAACAACTTGAGGAACGCCGTAAGTATGTTACGGCTTTCAATTCGACAATGGTTAAGATTTGGCGTGAGCAGATTTCATTGCTCGGCGTGATTGACACGGGTGCGCTTTACCGCTCCACGATGGCGGTGCGCATGACTGCCAACGGCAAGTTTACGCAAATCACGCTCGCCCAATCGTTCAACACTTACGGTATTTTCGTGGACTACGGCACAGGCTCGAATACGCCTCGCGGCAATTCGGGCGACTTGGGCGACGGTTTTGTAAACCGCCGCAAACGCCGTAGATGGTTCTCACGAAAATACTTCGCCTCGGTGATGAACATTCAGGAATTCTATGCAGACAACCTCGGCAGACAATTCTGCAACGCTGTCTCAAATGCGTTGAATCCCGATTTGATGCGTCGCTCGGTGGCGAAATAGTGTCTTTTCGCTAAACAGTGATAGACCATAACTTTGCTTAAAAATCAAAGATTATGGCTATAAATACATCAACCATCACTCAACTTATCAGCGATTTTCGGGCACTGTCGCAAAAGGACAGTATCTCGCCCGAATCGCTTGGCGTTCTGCTCCAAAAACTCGCAGACCTTATCAACTCTGCCGCCTCCGACGCAGATTATAAAGCAATCTACGATGCTTTTCAGAAGCTCGTCGCCAACATCGCGGCTGTTCCTACCGCTCTTTACAAACTCGAACAAGGTTCGGCAGACCGCAACGATATTCTAATGAACGTCACTACGTCGCACCTGATTAACGGTGTGACTATGGTTTTGAAAGACTCTTTGTTTATTCGCCAAGCCACTACCGAACGAGCCGGTGCGATGCGAGCGCAACAGGTCTCGGACCTTAACAATACTCGCACAGGGCTTGCCGCTTTGCAGAAATCGCACACTGAACTCGCCTCTAAGGTTTCCTCTCTCGAAACTACCGTTTCGGAGAACGGCGAACTATTGGCTCGCGTGGCTGATGAATCTAATTACTGCTCCGAGGGCATTGCTGACCTCGCAGAAAATCTGCAAGTGACAAACGACGATTTGGCTGCTACGCAGAAATCGGTCGAGGAGAATGCCAGAGGCATCACCTCGATAAAAGCGAAGACGGATTGCCCTCGCATCGCAGTGGAAGTGGTTGACGGAAAACTCCGCGTTTATAACGCTTCATACTACACCAAAAACGGCTATTATCCATTCGTTTTTCGCTTTACCTCAAAACGAAATCGTTGCACTTTGGAAAATTATCCTGATAGAAAACGTGGTGCGAAAAACAAAGGGTGGCACGTCATCGGAGGCTTACCGAACGATGTCAAAATTGACTCTAACGGTTGTGTGATGTTCCGCACATCGCCACTCGAAGACTGGCATCACCTTGGTAACGATTTAATTTCGCACTCTTACGAGGCGAAGTATGTGGTCGGTGCTAAAGGTTCTGACGAGAAAATGTATATTCCGTGGGGAAAAAAGAAAGTGAGAGTGTCAAGCAATCACGGAACTTATCTGATGCGGCGTTTTCGCTTCGCTATCGGCTTCGCGAAATCATTCAACAATGTTTTTGCTACAATAACACCGGCTCATTTGGTTTCAAATCTCGCAGAGTTTTCCGTGATTTTTGACCCTTGCACGAAAGAATTTCACTTGGGTAAATAAAAAAGATGTAAGCAGTCGCCCACATCTATAAAAACCGTAAAGCAGTCGCCCAACGGAATACTAAGAGATAAGCATACGCTCACCTCAATACACCGCAAAGTTACGAATTTATCACCTAACAACCAAATAATTATGAAACGAATCGACAGCAAACTGCAGCTCATTTCCGCCGTCGTACTAATCGTACTCGGCGCAGGGTTGCTCATCGCAGGGTTTATCGTTCCGCCTACAGGCGTTATCGACAATTCAGTGCTTATCGCCTTTGGCGAAATCCTGACTTTTGTCGGTTCGCTGTTCGGCATTGACTACCACTATAAATACAAGAACAAATGAGAAAGATTTCAGAGATTATCGTTCATTGTGCCGCGACACCTGAAGGCAAAGCCTTCACGGTCGCCGACATTGATGCCTGGCACAGGAAGCGTGGCTTCAAGTGCATCGGCTATCACTTCGTGATTTATCTTGACGGCAGCGTCCACAAAGGACGTGCCATTGAGGAGGTCGGTGCTCACTGCTTAGGGCATAACGCCAACTCAATCGGCATTTGCTACATTGGTGGCTGCGCGACCAATGGCAAAACTCCTAAAGACACTCGCACCGAGGCTCAAAAGGCTTCGCTCGTCCGGCTTATCACCGAACTTCGCCGCCGTTTTCCGAACGCAAGCGTTCACGGACATTCGGAGTTTGCCAACAAGGCTTGCCCATCGTTTAACGTCAAGACTTCGGGGTTATGCGAACTTTAGTTCTTTTATCGTTGATTCTGCTCTGCTCGTGCCACTCGCAGAAGCAAGTGCAGTCGGATTTTTCCGAAGATGTCCGGCTGACGAATACGACGGCAACCACCTCGTCGTCGCTCTCGCTCCTTGATATGGTTGCGTCGTGGTCTTGCGACTTCGACAGCCTCGACATCTACGTCGAGCCGATTGTTGATAGTTGTCGCTCGTCTGCGGCGGTGGCTGCGGCGCAACCGTCCCGGTTGCACCTCCGCGCCCGACACGCCTCAATCGCCAACAAAACGTCTATAAATCAGTCTGTCAAGACAGACTCCGCAGCCATTGATACGTTGGCGGTTCACCGCACAACACAGCGTGAGGAGAAGTCGAACTCCGAGAGTTCCGGCGTTTATAAGCCTCCTGACGGCAGCATCGTTTTGATTATTCTTGCCATTGCAATCATTCTCTTTTTCTGCATTCGACAACATAGATAGTAAAGTTTTTTCATAATGTGGCGACTTGTCCGTGAGGATAGGTCGCTTCGCTTTTGGCGAGTGCTCATAGATGCCCCTCCCACCCGAAGTCGATGATGCAATCTCTCCACGTTCTACGTTGCGCCCTCCGCGGAAGTCTTTTGCCTTTGCACTTAGAACAGCGGCTGTGCCGCCCGGTCGGTGCATCGGAACAAGAGAGTGTAGCAATGTGAATCCTCTACGTTTCCGCGATACCGCACTCGCTGTGCTCCTACGGTATCTGCTCCAACTCCGCTGCTGCACACCGCTACCGCTTTGCAACACACTCTTTCAACGGCTATCGCTGTTGTCCGATACCTCCCTTGTACAAAGTGCTTTTAGGCAGAGACTTCTCGCTCCGTTCTCCACTGCGAGCAGGATAGTTACTGTCATCGCCTTCTTTCCCACAGTGCGGTGCACTCGCATTATTCGCCTTGCGGCAGAGCGGATTTGTCGCCAATGGAACACGTCGGCTAACATTCTTCGCTTCGCCCTCCACGGCGGACAACGGCACGGCAGTACGAGCAGTAATCGGTCGGGGTCGGAACAGGAGATTGTGCCAACTCCCTGACCTATACGCCTCCGCGACACCGCACTCGCTGCACTCGACGGTGTCTGCTCCGTCGCCCGGTCATTGAGCCGCTACCGCTTTCTCACACACTCCTTCCGGCAAGCCGCTCCGAAACCGACCTATGCTCCAACTGCCTTTGTGCTGTCGTCCGCCAGCTCCGTTCTCCGCACGAGCATAGCCGACAATAATACTTCCATTGGCACATTGATTATTCGCTCAGTGCGGTGCGACGTGGCACTAACTCCATTGCGCCTATGACGGCTGCCGCTTCTCTGCTTTCGAGTTTTGTTCGGGCAGTTTGACGTGGCGACACCGCACAGTGACATCGAACTGCAAGCAGCCCGACGACACTTCTTCGGCGGCATCGCCACTAATTGCCTGAACAACTCCAAATCCGCTCCGCTCTCGCCGTCATCATCTCCATTGCGCACAGCCTCGTCATCACCGCCCATCGCAGTGTATAACCTTGCCAAGGCAAGAGAGCGGTGTTGCCGTGGAGTCCAAATTCGGCAAGCCGATTTTGGCTCTCACGCCAACGATTTGACCGCACATCGCTCGCATATTCCGCTCGGAGAGCGAGGGCGAGGGCGGAAAAACGATTGAGGGCGGTGGGGGGTCTTTACAGACGGTAGCAGGCGGAATACTTCCCCTGCACCCCTTAATCGGCTATCTCATAGCCTTTTAGCGTTTTCAGCCCTTAACAAACTGAAAACTTGCCAAATTTTCGCCCCATTTTTTCACACTTTACACGCTGTGCCAGTGTCTTTTATGGTGCCAAAATTTTCTCTCAAATTTGCTACTCAAAGCAACAAATTTGAGTGTCCCGGGAAAATGCACTTAGAGCACATTCTTCCCTGATACCTCGATAATCGCTAAACGATAAACTCTAAACACTCCAATATGGCTAACTACACTTCTACTGCCAATGTCATTCTCTCGGTGAACGGCAAACAGGCACAACAAATGCTCTCCACGCTTCAGCGTGAGGCTCAGAATTTGGAGAAGAAAATCGCCAAAGCGGCTACCGCCGGCGACAAGGCTACGATGCGTAAACTGCAACGTGAACTCTCCAACACCAACCGAATGATTACTCAACTGCAAGGCTCTGCGGCTACCGCCGACCAAGTGCTCAGACGCCTTGACAAGGCTTCGCCTAAGGAGCTGAACAAGACACTTAAAACATTGCAGTCGCAGTTGAATGGTATCCAACGAGGCACCGCCGCTTGGGACGCTCACGTCGCCAAGATTAAGGCAGTGAAAACTGAATTGCAAAAGGTCAATGCCACTCTCGCAACTCAGCAATCTCGTTGGGATAGAATGAATATGTGGCTCAACAATGCTCAAACTTTCATTATGGGGCTTGCTGCGGCCATAACCGGTTTGGTTATGGCTGGCCGCAAGGCGGTGAACGCTTTCGCTGAAATGGAGGAGGAACTCGCCAATACCCGAAAGTACACGGGGTTGACGGAGCAAAAGGTGCTCGAACTGAATGAGGCGTTTAAGAAGATGGACACTCGCACTTCTCGTGAGAAGTTGAACGAACTCGCACAGGAAGCCGGTCGCCTCGGCAAGAATACGCTCGAATCAGTACAAGGTTATGTGGAAGCCGCCGACATCATCAATGTGGCTCTCGTGGACCTCGGGGACGGTGCCACGCAGACTATCGCCAAATTGACTAACATCTTCGGTGTCGAGGAACTGCTCGGCACCAAAGATGCGATGCTTGCCGTCGGCTCTACGGTGAATGTGCTGTCGCAAAACTGTACGGCTTCGAAGCCTTATCTTGTGGAGTTTGCACAACGTATGGCTGGTATAGGCTCGCAAGCGGGTCTTACTATTCCGCAAATCCTCGCTTTTGGCGCTGTCCTCGATGCCAACGGCCAAAAGGTGGAGATGTCGGCGACGGCTATACAAAAGGTGATTATGAACCTTGCCAACAAGAACCACGAGTTTGCCGCCACGCTCGGAATGGACGCTGAAAAACTTAATGAGACATTGAAGCATTCAGCGAAAGACGGCTTGCTGATGTTCCTTGAAGCATTGCAGAATATGGGTAAGGACGTGGGCTTCGAGAATGCCACGATGATGCTTGCCCCGGCTTTCAAGGAGATGGGTCTCGATGCGGCTCGTGTGTCGCAGGTGCTTTCCACTCTCGCCATGCACCTCGACGAGGTGAAGTGGCAGATGGGCGAGGCTGACAAGGCGTTCCGTGAAGCAACGTCTGCAACCAAGGAATATGAAATCTTCAATAACACGGCTCAGGCGGCTATCGACAAGGCGAAGAAGCGTGTTTCGGAACTCGCTATCGAACTCGGAGAAAAACTATATCCGATTATGAAGCATATCTATACTACTTCGGGTATTTTCCTCCGTGTGCTTAATACGATAGTGTCGTTCCTTATCGAATACCGCCGTGTTATCGTGCCACTCGTGGCGGCTATCGCCTCCTACTATGCGACTGTCGCTGTCGCTAAGGTGGCTCAATTGGCGTGGAACGCTGTCTTGCTGTCGGGCAAGACGATCGCTTCGGCGTTCCGCTATGTGGTGGGGCTGTGTGATGTGGCGATTATCGCCCTCACGAAAGGAACTAAGGCCGCAGGGACGGCTATCACGTTCCTTAATCAGTCAATGAAGGCATCACCTTGGGGGTTGATAATCTCCGCTGTCGTTGCTCTCGGCGTCGGCATCTACAACCTCACACAGAAGTTTAAGCAACAGCGTGCCGAGGAGGAAAAGGCTCGCAAGGAAATGGAGGAATACAAGAAAAGCCTAACTGACCTCTCCGAAGCGGCGGCTCAGTCGGCGGCTAACGAGATGAGCCGTGTGGAAGCCCTCTACAAGACTGCGGTCGATGAAGCGAAGTCGAAAGATGAGCGTCGCAAGGCGGCGGAACGTCTTCAGAAGCTCTATCCGGACTATTTTAAGAATCTTTCAACGGAGGAGATTATGGTGGGTAAGGCGAAAACGCAATACAATAATCTCCGTGACGCTATCATCGAGGTGGCTCGTGCTCGTGCCGCTGCGGCTAAAATCGAGGAGAATGAAAAGGAACTTTTAACTTTGGAGCAACAGGCTCCGGCTTTAAAGGCGAAAATGGACGCTGACCAACGTGCTCACGACGCTGCCGTGACTGATTGGAACCGTGCTCGGGAGCAGGAGAGTAACATTGCCTATACTAACTCTACCGATGCGGCTGCCGGTGGCTTAGTCAATGTTACTCCCTACGCTAACAAGGTGGCTTCGACAGGCGAGACGCTGAACGCTTCTCGCTCTGCTTATAACGCCAATATAACTAAACAGCGGCAACTGAATGAGGCTAACGAGTATCTGCGTCAGAAATATAACGTCTCGGAGGCGGCTATCGCCGATGCCGGAGGTGTGGGCGATGTCAATATTCCTAACGGCGGCGGTGCCGGCGGTGGCGGCTCTAATTCCGCTGCCGACCGCTTTGCAGCTGAACAGCAGTGGCGTGAGCGTGAGGAGGCTTCGGCTCGTATCGCTTACGCTACCGGCAAGAAAGACTATCTTGCCTATACTGCCGAAATGGACCGCATCGCTGTGGAGTTCTACGAAAGGCAACTGTTGCACACTGACCTCTCGGAGGACGAGCGTTTGCAGATTACTGCTAAGTGGCGTGAGGCGCAGATGAAGCAACAGCAGCACGCTGACGCGGCTTTGCTCTCGCAGTCGGTGGACGCTGAAAATGACCGCTATAATGCTCAAATGGCGGAGGTGAAGCAGTTTTACATCGACGGTCAAATCTCCAAGGAAACTTACGACCAACGTATCGAGGAGTACGAGATTTTGCATCAGCGCAATCTCTCACAGCTCTATAAAGAAGGCTCCAAGGAGCGGCTTCAGGCGGAGCAGCAGTTGCAGTCTTTGCTCATTGCGCAGATGCAACGCCGCCAACGTGAAACGGAGGAGCACGAGCGCAAACTCGCCTCGATGAAGAAGGAGTTTTTCGGCGACAATCCGCAAGAACGGCAAGCCAAATACGATGCCGATTTGGCTCTATTGCAGACTGTCTATGACCGCGAAATTGCCGCTGCCGGCGACAATGCGGACGAGAAACTGCGCATCGAGGAGGCTTTTCAGCAAGCGAAGCTCGCTCTGCAAAAGCGCTATGGTTTGCTCGCAGAGGAAGATGAGCGTAATCGTATGCAGCGTGCCATTGCCGACTCAGTGGAGTGGCTTAACGGCGACGGTGGCAAGGCGATGCAGGGTGCTATCTCTACGCTGACTTCGGGAATGGGTGCTATCTTTTCTTCGCTTTCTTCTCTTATTCAGGCGGAACTCGAAATCGAGACAGCCGCCATAGAGAAACGCTACGACAAGGAAATCTCCGCTGCCGAGGGCAACTCCTACAAGGTGAAGAAACTCGAGGCGCAAAAGGAAAAGGAAATCGCTAAGGCGAAGAACGAGGCGAACCGCAAGATGTTCGCCATGCAAGTTATCCAGGCGGTGGCTCAAACGGCTCAAAACGCCATTTCCGCCTACGGCTCTGCCGCCGCTATCCCGGTCATCGGTTACATTCTTGCACCTATTGCCGCAGGTATGGCTGTGGCTGCCGGTATGATACAAATTGCAGCTATCAAGAAACAGCAGCAGGCTGCGGAGGCGCAGGGCTATTCTGAGGGCGGTTTTACTCCCGACGGTCGTTCCGATGAACCTGTCGGCATTGTTCACGCCGGGGAATGGGTGGCTTCACAGAAACTTGTGAAGTCTCCTAAAACTCGCCCGATTATCGAGGCTCTCGAATACGCCCAGAGAACTAACACTATCGGATCGCTCGACGCAGCCGATGTGTCGCGTTCTATCACTGCTCCGATGCTACTTGCTTCGAAGCCGCAATCGCCACAAATAATAAACAATACGAATAATTACACTGCCGCTCCTGCCGACAACTCCGAATTGACTGCTACAATCCGTGAGTTAAAGGAAAGGCTGCAAGAACCTTTCGTTACAGTTGCAACGGTGTCCGGCGACAAAGGCATCAACAAGGCACAGGACGACTACGAAAGACTTTTACGCAATAAATCACCTAAAACTCGCAAGTAATGAAAATCTTAATCAATGGTAAGTTAGCTGCATTAAAGGAGAACACTTCGTTTGAATACATCGCCGACAACCGCCTTTTCAGCGGCTCTGACGGCTACTCGCTCACAATCACCTTTCCGCTCCGTGGTTGCTCTCAGAACCTCGCCATCTTCGGCAACATCAACCGTGCCGACGTGGCGGCAAACAAGGTGATTTTCGACTGTCAAATCATTGACCGTGCACTCGTGCTTCGTGGCTCTATCGTCGTGACGGAAATCTCCCAAGCCGAAGTGAAAACGCAATTCCTCGAAGGTCGCTCGGAAGTGAACTTCGACTCTACCTTCGATGACATCTACATCAACGAACTTGACCTCGGTTCGCCGACTACGGTTTACACTTCGGCAATCACTCCGATGCGAGCCTGGAATGACGGCTTCTACAATCTCTCTTTTGTCGCCTTGCCGTGGGTGAATGATGCTTCGGGCAACATTCAGAACTGCACGAAGTACGTCAATGGCTCGTATTCGTGGCACGACGACACGACAGGGCTGTCGTGGCAGCCTTATCTGCTCTATATCGTGAAGAAGATTTGCGAAGCTGTGGGCTACACCTACGATTTTACGGCGTGGGAAGAAAAGGAGGAACACCGCTATCTGCTCGTATGCAACACGCTCCCTTACGCTTGGCACATGACGAAGTTCGCCAGGGCTTTGCCGCACTGGACCGTGGCGGAGTTCTTCGAGAAGCTCGAACCTTTTCTTGAAGCGGAGTTCGACATCGACCACCGCAGCCGTCACATCGGTTTCGCCTACTCAAAGGACATTCTTGCCGCACTGCCGCCGGTGGCTATTGACAAGGTCATCGACGAGCACACCGTGGAGGTCACGGTGGAGGACGATAACTGCGAGTATCGAGAGGCGAAGAACCTTGTCTATGCGGAGTGCGACCACGAGATGTGGAAATTCTATTCATGCGACTGGTTTATCAAGTCGTGGGGCAGCGGAGCTGTGCAGTATGACACACTAAATGCTTTGCTCACCGCTAACAAGAGTTATGCGACGTGGGACGGCAATTCGGGGCGTGGCTCGACTATAGGTAAGTTGCTCTACGCAAAAGACCTCGACATTTACTTCGTCATTCGTGCCGTGGAGAAAACGCTCGTCGAGAAGCGAGATTGGCTTCCGAACAGATATTCTTACAAGTGCATTTTGCAGCCTGTAAACCTGTTCGGTGGTCGCATTGTCGATGACAGCGAGGAGGCGGAGGAGAACGAGGTGGAGTTTGTTCCGGCATGGATTGACTTCACGGACTCCACATACGGACGTTGCCTTTTCCTCGCTTTTTCGGGCTACGACGAGAACGACACTTCGGGCGATGCCTCGTTTGTTCGTGGCGAAAGCCGCGAGGAACGCAAGCAGCGCATCGACAATACTTTCTATCAGCCTGTCTCGGTGCAGAACATCGAAGCCGGCGAGAAGGACAAAAAGAGCGAGTATTACGACAAAATCTATATCGGGTGGTGGGACGCTGCCGCCGACTACGACGGCAAACTCCCGTACCCTTACACCGAAGATGTGGTGATAGCGGAGGACTGGGGCAGTTACTTCCGTCCTCACACCACACTGCGGCTCAACAACAAGATTTTGAACAAATATCGCACTGTCTATCGGGTGAACCCGAAACAAAAGGCGACGTTTAAGTTTCTCTCCGACACAATCCCCAATCCACGAAGCCTTTTCATCATTCGTGGCAAACGCTACGTCTGCGAAAAGTTAACTGCAACATTCACCTCACAAGGAATGTCGCAGTTAATCAAGGGCAGCTTCTATCCGGTCAAGGACTGATTTTTCTACCCTCTATTTATGGCAATCCCCACCTCGTTTGAAGTGGGGATTTTTGCTGCCAAAGTAGAACATAGGGGTAGAACACCCAATCGAACACCGAAACGATTGATAGAACGTTAGTTAGAACAAAGAGTAGAACGATAAGTAGAACGCAAAGTAGAACACTTTTTAGACCACTTTTCCGAACTCAAAACCGACCACGTTTCGGCTCGATTTTGCCTCTCTTAGCGATGGTATTGTCGGCACAGGTTTCTCCACTTCTTGCGGTGCATATCCGCCCTCGTAGCCGTATAGAACCCAGTTCAGCACACGGCGGTTTGCTTCATCGACTTTACGGTAGTCAAACTCGATGTAGATGTCAGTGACCGTGTGGCTGCTGTGCCCCAATGCGGCGGCGATTGTTTCTTTCGGAATGTCGAGGCTGGCGGCTATCGTCGCCCACGAGTGGCGAGCCCAATAGGTGGTGAGCGTGTCGATGTTCACGATGTTCTTTTCAGCAAGACGCTCACGGATAGCCTTCAGCCCGGTGCAGGTGTTCATATAGAATGAGCGGTAATCTTTATATGTGTCCATATAGTTAAGCAGGTGAATATCGCCACGATATTTGGCGATAATCGCCTCGATTTCCGGCTCTAATTTGATGGAGTAGAGCTTGTGTGTCTTTGCACGGACGTACTCAATGCGACCATTTCTTACGTCTTTAAGGTTGCAAAGGTCCACGAAGTTGATGCCGATGAGCATAAACGTGAGCTTGAACAAGTCACGGTAACGCACCATCCAAGAGTCGAGCACATTGGCATTGAAAATGGCTCGCAAGGTCTCCACGTCAAAGTTGCGTTTGCGTGTAGGTTCGCCCTTGATTTTGAAGCGACGGAACGGATAATTTGTAGTTATCTCGTTGTCTATCGCATAGTTGAAGATTGCACGGAAATTGCGCATGTGAATACTGCGTGAGTTTGCCGATGGTGCGGTTTGTGCAAGGTAGTCGTTGAAGCGATGAAGCCACTCCACATTTACTTGCTCAAAACGCAGACGGTCAGCCTCTTTACCGAGGAATGCCCGGATTTTCTTCTCGGTGCATTCGTAGAGGTTTCTGGTGCGTCCGGTCTTATGTTCCATAAACCGACCGAAAACACTCATCACGCAGTTGTCGTCAATGCGGATTTTGTCGCTGTTCTTCCAATCAACAAGCATATCTTTAAGCTCGTTGACGCTAAGTGTATCAACGTCATACTTTGCAACAAGCTGTGTCAAAGCAAGTTGATACTCTGCGACTTTCGTCTTAATTTCTTCGTTGAGAGTTTTGCGACGTGGGTGTTTTACTACCGCACAGGTAGTAACGTCCCAATTTTCAGGTTTTAGACTAACGCCTAAAGGAATGTAGGCGGTGCGTCCGTGGTGGAACACGGTGACTTTGAGTCCGGCTTCCTTGGTTTTCACGCTAACGTGACGAATGTCCAAGTAAATTTTTAAGTTTGCCATAGTTTAACAAATGCCTACCTTGTAAACCTTTGCTTTTCAAAGACTTAACCTCATAATTTCCGACGAGTTTTTTGCGAGTATTTTGCGAGTCTATCGTCTGCAACAATCGTAAAAGGTCGTCAATCAATCGGCAAAAATCGTAAAAGTAGGGCTTTTTTTTAAACTATCGGGCGAAATATCCCTTAAAAAGAAACACGCTAACTTGGTGATTGTTAGCGTGTTGGGGCGGAGCGACCGAGATTCGAACTCGGGAAACGGTTTTGCCGTTTACACGCTTTCCAGGCGTGCCTCTTCAGCCACTCGAGCATCACTCCTCGTTTTTGCGTTTGCAAAGATAGTGCAAATTGAGAGAAGAAAAAAGAGCTTGCTTGTTTTTTCTTCCGAAATGCAGCCAGTTTTAATTCCTCTAAAAATTTGTTTCTCATTTTATGGCGTTTAATTCCAAATAAAATTTGTACATTTGCAATGTTAATATATTATAGCTTCGAGGTTGTGAGCTAATCTGGTATTTATAATTAATTGTCCAATGATTCTTATGAAAAAGTCAATGCTTGTTTTTATGTCTTGCATTTTCTGTGTTTTTGCGGCGAATGCGGGTTTTTTGTCGGGACTTAAAATGACGGTTTACTATCCGTATCAAGTTCGAACAGTGATGCCGATGACTGGTCCGTCCGTAGTGCAGTGTAACTACGCAGATCCAGAAATTACAGTTATGTTCTCTTCTGACGGGGTTCCGACAGAAGTTATGGAAAAAGGGAATAGCTACGAATTGGAGTACTATGACACGTTTGATGGAAATGATATTTATACGATGGATGAAAATCGGTATATTTCTGTAAAATCAGATGGAGCATGTATAGTTGATACATCGACAAGTAGCTTTGGGGGGCAACCTATTTATATAGACTACACAATCAATGATTGTAGGGGAGGCTCGTCAAGCTATGGAGGTGGATATTCCGGTGGTGGCTATGACGGAGGTTCGTCAAGCTCATATACCACATGCCGTATTTGTGGAGGCTCTGGAGTCTGTACAAGTTGCAATGGACGGGGCGGCGAATGGCGCAGTTCTGGGTATTACACAGGTTCCGGCTCGCAGACATGGATAAATTGTCCGTCATGCAATGGCAGTAAGCGATGCTTTAATTGCCACGGCACAGGAAAGCAATAGGAGTTGGCGGATTGAGAAATCTATTGCTCGTCTTGGTCTTGGGGGCTTTTTCCGCTCGACCAAGGCGAGTAGTCGTTGTGCTCAGCTCATCTTTCAGGACCTTCAAATCGGGGCTTTAAGGTGTTCTGGATGAATTGCTGGCGGGCCTCCAAACTATAAATCCTGTTCTTAGCATGTCTCATCAGATAGAGAGGGTGGTAGAATTTGTTCTTTAGGAAATTCTCATGGTAGCACCTCATTCCTTGTGCTTTGGCGGCTTCGAAGAATTTGCGTGCGGTATCCTGATAGCTCCCATACTTGCCTAAGTCGGAGAAACCCAGATAGATGGGCGGAACCAAATGAGTGACGTCGTAGTCGGTTAAATCCTTTGACCCGAACTGTGCGGCTTTTTGTAATGCGCATTCCAGGTTGGGCTCTCTGATGTAAAACAGGTTGAATATTTGTATGACTCCGTTTAAATCCTTGTGTGTATTCGCAGAGTAGTATTCGCGGAATAAATCACGGATGCAATACATAGTTTGGTCGGGCGTGAATTCAAACCATGTTTCTTTGCTCGTGTTTTCATCAAAACCCTGGAGAGCCTGTAGCGTTTCCGGGTCGGTGACTGCGCGGGAAACCGCAGCACTGCCGGGATTCTTCATGACGACAGAGCCAATTATATCCCATGATTCTCCGAATTGCAAAAGAGTTCTCTAGCGGAATTCTTCTTGCTCCGTTATTTTGGTGTAGTGGGTAAAAACTTTCATCTGATGAATTATGAGTTTTTTTTATACTGGGTCATTTCCGCTTCACGCCCCTTACGGCTTCGGCGTCGAGAGGATTTTCCGGCCAATAGTGCTTTGGGTAACGTCGCTTCAACTCTTTGCGCACCTCAAAATAGGCATTGCTCCAGAAGCTGTCCATGTCCTGGGTCAGCTGCACAGGCTTGAATCCAGGCGACAGGAGTTCCATAAGCACGGTGCGTTTTCCTCCGTCGACACAGGGCGTGTGGAGCATCCCGAAGCATTCCTGCAGGCGTACGCTCAGCACCGGTGCTTCGGCGGCTTTGCGGTAGTCCACACGGATTCTGCTGCCTGAAGGCACGGTGATGTGCGATGGGGCGAGTCGGTCTACCTCTTGCTGCATGTCGTAGGGGATAAGAGCCCACAAAGCATCGTGCAGATTTATCTTTTTCAGCTCGGCTGCCGTTGTCAGCACTTTTCCGTTCTGCTCAATGTAGAACGGCAGCCATTCAGAAGCTGTCGACAGGACGTGTTCCGTAGACAGGTCGGGTAGAGCCATTTCCGGATGCCATTCCGCCACCGCGTCCACACGCTTTTGAAGCCTGGCAACGTCGTCGCTCCAGTCGAGCAGTCCGAGTCCTTCTTTCTGCACAGCCTCGCAGACCGTCGAGACAACAGCGCTTTTGTCGGCATTGTGCAGAGGCTGGCTGTCGACAGTCAGCACCCCGATTGTGCGTTCGCGCAGCATCGCCACACCGCCGTTTTTTGAATCCCAGAAAATCCGTTCGCGTTGTCGTGTCTCGATGTCCTCTGGCCGCAACGGTGCGGCGAGAAACACCCTTCCGCATTTTTCGGAAGCGTTGAGGGCAGCCACCGCCAGCCAGTCGTAGGAAGCAAGATTGCTACCGTTGTCAATCTGCACGTTGACGCCCGAAGCCAGACGGAAGTGCCCGATGCTGTCAATGGCTTTAGCCACCCGTTCAGGATATGCCGTCGCCACAAGGCAGCCGGCATCCTCCGGGCATATATCGTCGTTGCATTCTGTGGCTTTGATCATATTTCGATATTCCTCGGCAATCTGCGCTATGCGCGACCATCTGCCGAGTCTGTGCTGTCGCCGCGCCGTCCGGAGCAGGCTGATGCGCAGGCATAGGTCGGCGGAAGTGTCGTCGGTCAGAGGATCCTTCTCCTCCAGTATGGCGGCAATGTCGCAGGCGAGACTTTTCTGCACAGGCGATTCGGCGCGCACCATCATTTTTGAAATATGCGGATGGCACGGCAGTTTCGACATCTGCCTGCCGAGGCTTGTTATGCGGTTCTGGCTGTCGACGGCACCAAGCGTTGTCAGCAGTTTCCTGGCTTGCGCAACGGCTGATGGCTGAGGTGTTGTCAGCCATGGCAACGCCTCTGCGTCGCTTTCGCCGAAAGCCGCAATGTCGAGAAGTGTAGGCGCAAGGTCGGCATCAGAAATCTCAGGACGCCTGCGCTCGTTCATGCGATGCTCGGAGGCCTTTGTCCACAGTCTGTAGCAGACTCCAGGAGCCACGCGTCCAGCGCGTCCCGACCGCTGCGTCGCCATGTCGAGGCTTATGCGCACCGTCTCAAGGTGGCTAAGTCCCGACCGGGGATTGTAGACCAATTGCCGGCAATATCCCGAGTCGACCACAATGCGTACGCCTTCAATCGTAATCGATGTCTCTGCGACAGGCGTTGCAAGCACTATCTTGCGCTCGCCTTTGCCCGATGGCGCCACCGCCCGCCTTTGCTGCTCCGGCGACAGATTGCCGTAGAGAGGGAATACGGCAGTCGGCGACAGTTTGTCGGCAAGCAGCCGCTCGCATTGCGCAATGTCGGCTTGTCCGGGCAGAAAAGCGAGAATGTCGCCCTCGTGCTGGCTGTGAGCCTTGTTTATCGCTGACGCGACTGCCGTTGGGATGTCGGCGGGCGAAATGTCGGTCGTCGCATAACGTGTCTCCACAGGAAACATCTTGCCCCGGCATTCGATGAGAGGAGCGTTGAGGCTTGTGCAGATAGACGACGTGTCGATTGTAGCCGACATGATGACAATTTTCAGGTCGGGACGCAGAATCTGCTGGCATTGGCGCGTCAGGGCGAATGCCAAGTCGGAATTGATGCTGCGTTCGTGGAACTCATCGAAGATTACAACCGACACCCCTTCGAGCAAAGGGTCGGCGATGAGCATACGCGTCAGAATTCCTTCTGTTATCACTTCGATGCGGGTGGACTCTGACACACGGTTTTCAAAGCGCACCCGGTAGCCAACCGTGCCTCCCGTGCGCTCCGACAACATATCCGCCATGCGCTCAGCCACTTGCCTGGCAGCGAGACGCCTGGGTTCGAGCATGAGAATCTTGCCGTCGGAGGGCAGGAATCCAGCCATGACGGTAAGCGGCAGGAGAGTGGACTTTCCCGCTCCCGGAGGCGCGGTCAAAACCACGCAACCGTTGGCTGTCAACGCCTTGTTGACGTCGGCGGCAATCTCAGTCGTCGGCAACAAGGCGGCGTTTCTGATTATGTCGTTAAATTCCATCATTGTTTCTGTCTGAAAATAAGTTTCGCCAGACCGTACACATAACGTCGGAATCCAGGTCGGTAATTAAGGATTTTGTCAAACCAAGCCATATGCCTGCCTGCTATTTTCACAACGATTCCCACATAGAGCATAGCGAACAGTGTGCCCACACCAACGATATACCATTGCCATGCTCCGAAAAACACATAGCAGAAAGCCACGGCGAGAACCACCAGCGAGCAGTCAACAACAATTTTTATCTTCGGGAAGTCGATACCTGTCACACAGCTTACCGCCACCGGGAAACCCTCGCCAGGCATTGTCACCGAGCCGCATCTCACCTCAAGGGCGATGCCAATGCCCAGGACGGTGCATCCCGCAATCTGCGCCAGTGCTTGCTCCGTTATGTCGTCGGGCAGAAGCCACGATGTGAGAGCCATATTCAAGTCGATGAGTGATCCGAAAACGAATCCCACCAGCAGCTGGAACAACTGAACCGATTCGAAGCGGCGGCGCAGCACGGCAATCTGCCCAGCCACCAAAATGGCGTTCATTATGTAAGTGTATTGTCCGATTGTCAGCGACGGAACTCCAAGTCCACGTTTGCCGGCAGTCTCGAAAACGTAAGGCAGAGTGGAGATTACGCTTGATCCCAACTCGCTCTTTACGCATACTGCGACACCGAGAGTCATTATAAACAAAGATACAAGCAGCCATAGGTGCTGCCACAAAAAAGAGATTGTCCGTTCTTTCTTATTCATAGATGAAAAATTGTAGATAATGATAGTTTTAATGACTTGTTTGGATGTGGTGATGATTGTTGCAGAATTGTGTCGAAAACGACATAACAAAGTTACAGAAAAAATGTTGAAAACACCGTTGGAATACGTTGTTTGTTTTTTTGTCTGCCTAAAGTTTGCGGTGCCGTGAAAACTTTGTAATTTTGGAAGTGCAAACCAACACGGATATTTTTAACCCTAACATAAAACTTAAAATCTATGACAAAGCAAACATTTCTTACATTGGCTTTGAGCATGCTCGGGGTGGCGGCAATGGCGCAGCCACGCAGCGCAAGCGAGCCAACGTTGCTCATCAAGTCTTCTCAAGGACTGATGGCACCTGTGTGGTCGCCAAGCGGCGACAAGATTGCAGTAACTTCCGACAATTATGACGGCATTTGGGTTGCTGATGCCGACGGCAGCAATCTGCGTCAGGTGACCTGCTGCTCAGGTGCCGGCTACAAGATGCAATGGAGTGCCGACGGCACAAAACTGCTCGGCAGAACCAATGTGGTGTCCGACAATCGTGTTTCCCACGAAGTTAAGGTGTGGAATGCCGCCGACGGCGCAGAGACCACGTTGGTTGGCAAGACGCGCGAGCTTACAGGAACACCGTTGTGGAATGACGCTGAGCGCGTGATGATTTCAGGCGAGCGTGGCGCATCGAGCGTCAACACACGCAGCCTCAAGCGCACATCCGCGACAGCGACCGATGTCTACACAATGATGGTCAATGACCCGGCAGGTGTGGCCGACAAAGTGGCTTCGTTGAAAGAATTCACAGGAGCGATAATCATCAATCCGGCATTGTCGCACGACGGCAAGCAGGTGGCTTTCCAAGTTCCGGGCAAAGGCATCTTCACATGCAATTCCGACGGCAGCGGCGTGGCTTACCTGTGCAAGGGCTCTCATCCGGCATGGCTGCCCGACAATTCGTTGATCTACACCGTTGTCACCGATAATGGCGAAAGTTTTACGGGCTCCGACATCTACGCTGTCGATGTTGCCACAGGCAAGGCAGTCCTTCTGACCGCCAACACCGATATGATTCCGTTGACGCCAGCCGTGACACGCGATGGCAAACGGGTTGCTTTTGAGAACGCAAAAGATGCTTGCATCTATGAAATTACCCTAAAATACTGATAATCGATGAAAAAGAACAATATTACAAAAATGGCAATCGCTGCCGCCGCATTGATGACGGCATTCCCGGCTGCTACAACTTATGCTCAGAAATCAACAGGCTGGGGCGATTTCAAACTGTTTCTCGACCCGGGACACTCCGCAACTGAAAACCGTGGTTTGTGGGGCTATTCCGAGGCGCAGAAGGTGTTTAGCGTGGCACAGTATATCAAGGGATATCTGACGGAATATACCGATATGCCGGCAGAAAATCTGAAACTTTGCCGCAACAACGAGGTCGACATTGTAGGACTTGAGGAACGTTCCGACATGGCGAATGCCTGGGGCGCCGACTTCTTCTATGCTATCCACTCTGACGCTTCTTCCGACAAAAACACAACCGTCACTCTCTTCGGAGGATGGCGCAAGGATGGCAAAGAAATAGAGAAAACGCCTAACGGCGGTAAGGCTTTCGGAGAGATTCTCAACCCGAACCTTACAGGCGTGATGCGCATCACGACACGCGGCAACTGGTACGACCGTTGCTATTACGACCGTGCCCCTGAAACCCACGCCAACCAATATCCATATTTGTCGGTCAACCGCCGCACAAATATGGCATCACTGCTCAGCGAGGGCGGTTATCACACAATCGCTTCGCAGCAGCAGCTGAACATCAATGCCGACTATAAGCGTCTGGAGGCTTTCGCCGCATTCCAGTCGATATTGAAGTTCCGCAACATGACCAATCCAGAGCAGACATTCCTTGCCGGTATCATCAAAAACTCAGAAAACGATGTGCCTATCGACGGTGTGACTGTAAAGGTCGGTGACAAGACGTATGTTACTGACACATGGGAGTCGACATTTAAGAAATACACCAACAACCCCGACCTTATCCATAACGGATTCTATCTGTTTGAGGGACTTAAAGCCGGCGATGCTGTCTCGGTGGAATTTACGGCAACCGGATATGAGCCAGTGACAAAAACCGTTGTGATAAAGTCGAATCCAGCCGGACAGTCAAACGACAACGTTACATGGCTCGACATCACGATGACATCTAATGCACCTGCGAAAGTGGCGTCGATTTCGGTGGAAGACACAAAGGCAGTCAGCCTTGTGGACCCTATCGTCATCACGTTCTCGCGCAAGATGGACAAAGAGTCGGTCGAAAAGGCATTCTCTATCGACAACGACGGCGAAGTGACATTGACATGGATAAACGACTATACGCTCAGCGTCGACGTTTCAAAACTCGTCCCGTTGAAGACCTACAACATCAAGATTGACGGCAGCGTTGCCAAGAACTCTCAAACAAACCAGCCGTTTGACGGCAATGGCGACGGCAATGGCGGCGACGACTATACGCTCTCAATTACAATGAAAGAGGCAGACACTACACCTGCGCAGGTGGTTTCTACCGACCCTGCCATCGACGGCGATGTGGCATACACGCTGCGTCCGGTGGTAAGAGTGGAGTATGATGAGATTATCGACTGGAACGAGGACAAGAACGCCGACTGCATGACGGTGATTGACCCTGAAGGCAACACTTATGCTGGCACACTGACTCATTCGGTTGTAAACGGCGCTTCGGTGCTGCAATATTTCTTCAGCGAAGACCTTCCTCTCGACAAGTGCTTCCTTGTTACAGTGAAACCGGGTCTTGCCGACTTGTCGGGCAACTTGACCGAAGAGTTCAGATTCCGCTTCCTGTCGGAGTACCGCCCTGTCGTTGAGTCGACCGACCTGCTTCCGCTCGACAACGTGACAGGATTCTGGGCGCCTGACGGCTCAGGCTCATCATCGGGCTTGACACAGGAAGCCAACTCGTTTACGCGCGCCAACATCGGTGTGCGTCCGGAAAGTCCTAACAGCGCATGCCTGAAGTATGATTTCGATCCTGATTTCGCTGCAGGCGTATGGCAAATCCGTGAGTATCACTCTTCGCAGAACATCGACGGCACAACCAAGGACGGCGTGCTTACGTTCTGGCTCTATGGCGACGGCTCAAACAACAGCGTCAGCGCTGCGTTGCGTGTGCGCACAAACAACAAGAACGGCGGCATCAAGTACAACTTGAAGCCGATCAACTATCGCGGATGGCATCTCGTGTCATGGAACCTGGCAAGCGATGAATACCAGCACTTCACCGGCACCGATGAAATCGCCGACAAGTGGCGTTTCGACAGCTTCTTCTTGAAACACGAGAAAGCTCCGGAACAGGCGTGGAAGGGAGAAATCTACTTCAACCAGATGCAGTTTGTCAAATTCGACGATACGGCAGTACGCAAGGCTGTGCTCCACGACTTCTCATCTGTCGAGACTTTGAAATCCGCCGATGGCGGCATCGTTGTGCGCTCGCTCGGCGATGTTGTGTCGGTGAAAGCCGACGGCAATATCCGCTCGGTCAATGTCTACAATGCATCCGGTGCGATGGTTGCTTCGGCAACACCTGCCGGACAGACTGCAATGGTTGCCACGGGCAATCTGGCAGGTGGCGTTTATTTCGTTAATGTAGTGGCCGACGGCGGCATCAAGACTGTCAAGATTGTTAGATAGTCAGGGACGCTTGATTGAATTAAAAAAGGCTGGATTCCGATTGGAATCCAGCCTTTTCTATTATCATTTGTCGTCGTCGGAGAAGTAGTCATTCTGAATGTCGTTTTCATTGAGGCGCACTCGCTTGTTCCATCTTTGGCGCGACTGCTTCTCGAAAGCGAACATATTGACGGTGCCTTCAATTGATGCTTCAAATGTCAAACTGTTTTTCACTCCAATCTTTCCAGCCTCAAGCGCTGCATCCTGGTTTGCACCGATGTAGGTGAACACCCAGCCCTTTTTGCACAGGCGGTCAATCAGTTTCTTCACCGATGCGCCGTCCCACTCGATGGAGTCGTTTTCATAGCCGTCGGTGATGATTGTTACAAGCACCTTGTCCTCCTTGCCTTTGCTTTTTTCAAGGTCGGTGACCGATATGCCGATGGCATCGTATAGGGCAGTCATTCCGCGGAGCGTGTAGTCGTTGGGGGTGAGAGGCGATGTCTGCTCGGCAATGGTGTTGCGGTAGGCATATTGCAGAGGCTCTCCGCCGCTGGCGAAGGAGAGCACGGTGACCGACTGCTCGATTTTGTCGCTTTTTTTGGCTTCCTCGCGGATGGTTGACAGCGTTTCGTTGATACCGGCAAGCGCTTGTTCGTAGATTGACGTCATTGATCCCGATGCGTCGACGATGATGAGATTGTGTACTTTAAATTGTGCCATGATTTTGATGTGTTTAGTAGTTAATAATGCTTGGTTGTGTAATTTTGACGCAAATATAAAGACGAAGAAACAAACAACAAAATTTAATGCGTAAAAAGTACGCAAATATGTCGATTTTTAACTTTTGTTTGCGTATCAATGACACAATCGTGCGTTTTTGTCGGAAAATAGGCTTAAATTTGTATTGTTGAAAAATAAGGGGTAGAAAATGTACAGTTATGAATATCCACATCCGGCTTTGACCACCGACTGCGTTGTGTTCGGATTCGACGGCTCTGGGCTGAATCTGTTGCTTGTAGAGCGAGGGTTGAAGCCGTATAAAGGCAAATGGGCTTTGCCGGGCGGCTTTGTGAGAATTGACGAGACGCTGGAAGAAGGAGCATTGCGCGAGTTGCGCGAGGAAACAGGAGTGATGGATATCTATATCGAGCAGCTGCAGGCATTCAGCCGTGTGGACCGCGACCCTCGCGAGCGTGTGGTCACGGTGGCGTTTCTTGCATTTGTGCGTCAGGAAGGCTATGAGGTCATAGCCGGTGACGATGCCGCCAAGGCACAGTGGTTTCCGGTGGATATGTTGCCTGATTTGGCATTCGACCATAGCGAGATTGTACGTGTGGCACTCGACAAACTGCGGTGGAAGATCACCTATGAGCCGTTGGCATTCCGTTTGCTCAACAAAGAGTTTACGATGACACAGGTGCAGACCATCTACGAGGCGGTGCTCGGGCAGAAGTTCGACCGTCGAAACTTTTACAAGAAGATGACCGCCATGGGCTACATTGTGGCTACAGGTAGCGTGGGGCGAGGCGACAATGAGTTCGATTTTGCTAAAAATGACCTAATCTGTTGTGAGAATTTTGAGTTGGCAGCGCGCGCGCCGCGCGGCAGCGGGCGTCCGGCTATGCTCTACACATTTGACGAGGCTAAATATAGGGAGCAGATAAACAATAAAAATGTTTTGTGATGGAAGAATACCATGTGAAAATAACCGTTGAGCGCGGCGGTGAAAGCCAATGTGTCAATACAACGGCGAAGACGGCGATTTACCTGTCGGTGCTCGGTTTTGTTCTGGTTGGCATCCCGTATGTCGGATGGCCATACCTCGCATTGTGTTTCATTGTTGCAATAAAGGCGTTGAGGCGCAAGCCGCGAGGACTGGCGCTGTTGGCGTTGCTGATCGACTCCCTTTGTCTTTTCGTGAAATACGTTATTGCCGTTTCATAGTAGAGAATCTGCACAATGAGCCAATGTATCGAAATGTAGTTCAAAATTTTATAAATCAGGTTCTCAACGCAGAAAGGGAGATTGGTTAAGCTGTAAAGGCAGAATTCATAATTGCCAATGGATATGATTGCTCTCAGCCGCATAAAAATGGATAATAATAAACATGAAATGACGACGGTTACTCTGAATGTGAAAAGGACGGGTAGATAAAGCGGTGGCGTCAAAAACGCATCTTTTTTCATACAATAACCAGTCGGCGGGGAGTAATTCCGATAAATATGTGTAAATTTGTGTGTGAATAAAAGGATATAACTATGTTTTCAGGAATAGTAGAGACTGCAGCCACAGTGGTTGCGCTGAGAAAAGAAGGCGGCAATCTGCACATCACAATGAAGTGCGACTTTGCCCCGGAGTTGAGAATAGACCAGTCGGTGGCCCATAATGGCGTATGCCTCACGGTGGTCGACCTTCCTGGCGACGGCACGTTTACCGTCACGGCGATTCAGGAGACGCTCGACCGCTCAAACCTCGGGTTGCTGCAGGTTGGCGACCTTGTCAACCTTGAGCGTTGCATGCCGATGAACGGACGTCTTGACGGCCACATAGTGCAGGGGCACGTAGACCAGACCGCAGTGTGCTGCGAGGTGCGCAACGTTGAGGGCAGCCGCTATTTCAAGTTTGCCTACGACGTTGATGCCGAAATGGCGCGCAAGGGCTATGTCACAGTAGAGAAAGGCTCCGTCACAGTCAACGGCGTCAGCCTTACGGTGTGCAATTCCCAGCGCGACAGTTTTGAGGTGGCAATAATCCCCTACACCTTTGAGCATACCAATTTCTGTCGCATAAAGGAGGGTACGGTTGTAAATATAGAATTTGACATCATCGGCAAGTATCTCAGCCGTTTGATTGAGTTTTCAAAATAAGCGATGACCGATTTTTATAAACTTGTTGACGAGCGTCAGAGCGACCGTGGCTACGACACGGAGCGCAGCGTGCCGCGCGAGGCGGTGATGCGCATTGTCGACGCAGCCCGCCGGGCGCCGTCGGCATGCAATTCCCAGCCGTGGCATTTCATCGTTGTCGACAAGCCGGAACTTTGTGCAGAAGTGGCAGATGCTCTGACGTCCATAGGAATGAACAAGTTTGCCTCACAGGCTCCATGCTTCATCGTATTGGTGCAGGAGGCTCCCAATTTCACCGCCCGTCTTGGCGGATGGATAAAGAACAAGCATTTTCCGCTCATCGACTGCGGCATAGCAGCGTCGTATCTCACCCTCGCAGCCGCAGATGAAGGCCTTGGCTCGTGCATGATGGGATGGTTTGACGAGAAGCGGCTGAAACGGTTGCTTGGAGTGCCGCGCAGCCGGCGAGTGCTGCTTGTGGTGTCGCTGGGCTACAGCACCCAGCCGTTGCGTCAGAAACAGCGTCGCGCGCTCGATGCCGTGATGGGCGACAATAAATATTGACTATGCAGAAGAAGCTGAAAAGTTGGATAGAGGCAACCCGACTGCGCACATTGCCCGTGTCGACGGCAGGAGTGGTTGTAGCGTCGGGCTGTGCCTATAACGACGGCTCGTTCAAGTGGCAGCCGGCGTTGTTGTGTTTCCTTTTTGCCGTATTGGCACAGGTGGCGTCAAATTTCGCCAACGAATATTTCGACTATGTCAACGGCTCCGACAAAAAGGGACGTGAGGGATTCCGACGCGGAGTCACCGAGGGCGACATCACGCCGCGGGCAATGCTGCGCGCCACGTTTGGCACCCTTGCCACCGCCTGCGCCGTGGGCTGCTGCCTAATTCCGTTCGGAGGCTGGCAACTGATACCGATAGGCGTTGTGGTCGCTGTTTTCGCGCTCGCCTACAGTGCCGGACCATATCCGCTGTCGCGCGTCGGACTTGGTGATGTCGCGGTGTTTGTGTTCTTCGGCTTTGTGCCTGTTTGCCTTACATATTATGTGCAGACAGGCGAGATTACCGGCAATGTGGCCGCTGCATCGGCAGCCGTGGGGCTGATGGGGTGCAACGTGTTGATTGTGAATAACTACAGGGATATGGAGGATGACCGTGAGGCGGGCAAACGCACCACGGTGGTGCGCTTTGGGCGCCGTGTCGCCGCCATTGCCTACCTCTTGTTCGGAATTGCCGCCGTTTGGCTGACTGCACCGTTGTGGGCAGAGAAGTTCTGGATATTTTTCATAGCACCCGCGATTTATTTGTGCCTGCATTACTCCACATGGCAATGTATCCGCCGCAGCCGTGGCGCAGCTTTGAATCCGCTGCTCGGCGCCACCGCCCGCAATATGCTGGTGTATTCGTTGTTGTTGCTTGCGGTGTGTTTGATATAGCATTATGGCAGAATCCGGTTATATGCCCGACGACGCTGCCTCATTTTACCAGCAGTTGGAAACGCTGCTCGACAGCGGTTGGGAAATCCGTAAAAAATATGACGCGCTGCGCGACGTGTTCAGACGCGCGGTCAATCAAGAAATAAGCTTGACCAATTTGAATTTCTCGGGGACGTTTGCCAAACTGGACTATCTGATAAAGGAAAAAGGCATTTCCGAGGAAGAGTCGGTGCGTCTGCACGGCACTCGCCGCACACTCAACACCCTTTCTGAAATTTCCGACCGGCAATTGCATGATTCAATCGGCAGCGATGTGAAGTCGGCGGCGATGCTTGTTGAGGCGCTGCTTGGCGAGCCGATTCCGAAGTCGCTGCGGCGTAAACTGCCCGTCGACGACAAGCCACGGACATGGGGCAAGTTTGACAGCGGCAACCTGCGGTGCGTTGTCGACACATGGGACAACGAATATATCCACGTCACGGAAGAACGCGGCGGCTTGCCGCTGACCGTGTGCTACGGACAGCAAAACGTCTATCTGACACGCGAAGGCCGTGGCGACTGGTCGTATCTGTCGTTGCTGCTCAGACGCGGCGTGCAGCTCAACCTCGTGCGCGTGCGCTATGACAGCGAAATCTGTATGCCGGAACTCATAATCTACGAGCCCGACTATCTTGTGAACGTCACGACCATAGCGTCG
>ULJK01021338.1_pt1 | contig 27287 bp, 35 predicted proteins | sample 1950861 | NCBI WGS metagenome assembly ULJK01 (sample SAMEA4835470, study PRJEB28245) | human gut metagenome | biome: gut microbiome; material: fecal sample | place: Denmark | collected 2008
TGACATAAATAGAACTAAGTACAGATTAAATAATTTATCTGCAAATACAACTTATTATATAGTTTTGGTTTTTGAGGGAAGAAATGGTGCAAAGTCATTAATTTCGCAAGAGGTAATGACAAATGGGTGATAAAGAATGGGTTGAAAGTTCTTTGCAAGAAGTATATCAAATGATGGGAGTATTAAATATGTCTTTTGAGTATGTACCTCTTCTTGAAGAACGGTATAACGATGAAGGGTTAGCAATATTGGATTATGATTATGAAAATCGTATTCCAATAATCGCCGCAATGAATACTGATAAAGAGGGAGACCCTGATTTTGATTATGAGCGTAAGGATTTAAAAAATACTCGTGAGAATGTGACAATTCAATTCACTCGTGGTAGTATTCTTCCACATATAGTAAAAGCCAGAGATGCTATAGATGTGACTATTGGAGAGAACACTGAAAGATATATCATACTTGGAAATGATAATGGAATTGTTTTAAGTGGTATTTATTACAGTGTAAGGGCTACAGCAGTATCTGGTGCTCTTCAAGATTATGAGGTGCTTAACAATGGGATTGAAGCTACGTTTTAATGCCAGAGGCAAAAGCAGTAAAAATCTTGATGGGTTTACAAAAGTGTTAGAACAATACAGTATAAAAATGTCTTTATATGGAGCTTCTGGTGTAAAAAAAGCGGCAGATATGCTTTTAAAGTGGTCGCAAGAATTAGTTCCAGTAGATACAGGTAAATTAAAGCGGTCTGGAAAAGTTGTTAAAATAACAGATAGTACAAGTAGTGCAAGAATGGTTTATCAAGTACAATATGAAGCATTAGCTCCGTGGGGGAATAGTAGTGCTGGGACTTTTAATTATGCTTGGATACAGCATGAAGATTTAACTTTGCGACATCCGAATGGAGGACAAGCTAAGTATTTAGAATACCCTTATAGGTCTAATAAACAGTTATTAATGAGCATTATTAAAGAAGCTACAAAGAAAGGAATGGGAGCACGATGACATTTGCTACAAGTGTTGCAAAGTATTTAGAAAGCTTAAATTATGGAAAAGTCGGAAAAGATATTTTCATAAATAACATTCCTTTAACTAATTCTAATAAAGCTTTAAATATTGCTGTTTATGATACTCCTTCTTATGCTATTGTTGGTAGAGCAAGAAATAGTGTTGATTTTACTTGTCAGATTAGAGTGAGAGCTTCAAAAGCTGAACAAGTGTTAAGCTGTATTAACAGCATATATAAATTACTGAATACTGGGATAATGGTTGACCCAGAAGGTAAAAAATTTCATGTAAAGCAGGTTAATCCACCACAATTTTTAACTTATGATGAAAGTAATAGGGTAAATTGGGTGTTAAATATAACTGCTTTGAGTGGAACTTATTAGAAAGGACGAATGATTAATGGCTATGGATATTACCGCCTTACGTCTTATGGAGTTAAAAGATGTAAAGGTTTCAAGAATGATTTCTGATTCCGCTGATGCAGAGCCAACTTATGATAATCCTGTAGATTTAGCGGGTGCGTTATCATTCCAAGTATCCCCTGAATTAGAGAATAAGATTCTGTATGGTGATTCAACTATTATGGATTCATATTCTCGTACTACTAGCATTAACTTTACAGTTACGAATTCTGTTGTAAGTTTATCAGGATTAGAAGTTATTATGGGTGGTCAAATCACAAGAGCAGGTGCTGATGAAGCTGAAACTGTTATTTATGAGTTGACTGCTAAAAATGCTACACCGCCTTACTTTAAAATTGAAGGTAAGTGGGATTATGCGGGTGAGACTATTGGAGATGCTCACATTGTACTTTATAAGTGTCGTGTAAGTGAACCGCCAGATTTCACAGTAAATGATTCTAGCGGAGACTTTGGTGATTGTTCTTTTACAGGAACAGCAATGCCTACTCGTAAAAGCGGACATTGGTGGCAGTTAATTCTTAATAAAGAGGAAAAAGAAATTGAAATTCTAAGTGAATTAACAAGCATTTCTGTAAAAACTCCTCCAACAAAAACAACTTATGCTATTGGAGAAACTTTGGAATTAGATGGATTAGTAGTTGAAGGAGCTTATGAAGATGGGACAAAAAGAAATTTAACAATCACAATGGCAAACATTAGTGGTTTTGATAGTTCTTCTGCCGCCGCAAATCAAACAATAACTATTACTGTTGGAAAATTAACAACAACTTTTAAAGGCACAATTAGTGCTTAATTAAGAGGGGAAATCTCCCCTCTTTTTTAATATTTTTTAAAAAATCTATTGACAATTTAGCAGAAATGTGTTATAATATAGTAGTAAAAATGAATAGTGAGGTAAAATAATGTCTAAACAATTACAAATATTAAAACCTAAAGCATATGAATTTCTTTTAGGAGATAAACAAGTAGCATTATCTTATGATTTGAATGCTTTTGCTCTTTTAGAAGAAGAATATGGTTCTATTGAAGAAGCTTTTGCAAGAATGCAAGGAGCAGAAGGTAAGGGCGTAAAAATAAAAGATACTCTTAATTTTTTAAGGGCAGGATTAATTTCAAGTTGCCCCGATATTACAAATGAAGAAATTGGGGCTTGTTTAAATGCCTCTAATGTTCCTGTATTAATGGAGTATATTTCTGGCGCAGTACAATCTTCTTTACCTTCACAAGATGAAGTAGAAGCTACACCAGAAGCAAAAAACTAAAGACATCTCTCTCCAAAGATAGCGGGGAAGAAGAGGGATGGGATTGGGTAGCATACTATTATTTTTCCAAAAGAATATTACATTTTAGTGATAATGAATTTTGGAGTAGCACTCCTCGCAAGATATTCGGATTATTAGAATATCATATAAAATATGAAAAAAGCAGAACAGAAATTCCAGAAAATGTGCAACAGGGTATTGGAAAGGGTTCCAAAATCCCTAAAATAAACAATAACACAGTAAAAAAAATGGGAATAGAAGATTTTGTAAAAATGGGTGGAGGAGTTATTAAAAAATAACTCCTTCTTTTTATTTAGAAAGGAAGATACAAGTGAGTGATTATGATGTAGGTAAACTTGTTGCTTCCATTGAGCTAGATTCTTCGCAAATGGCGAAAGACATAAAAACAATCACTTCACAATTAAAAACTTTAAATACTTCCTTTAATAGTTCAAGCAAAGATATAGATAATGCGATTGGTAAAGTCACACAAGCGGTGACTAAGAATAGTAACTCAATGCGTAGTGGCTTTACTTCTATTTCTAATTCTTATCGAGATACAAGTAAAACAATAACAACTTTATCATCTGGTATTAGAACAGCAATGTCTACAATGTCTAGAACAGTTGATATAAGTTTTAAATCTTTGGCTAATACAATAAAAACTAGCAGTGCTTCAAATGCAAATGCAATAAAAGCGATGAGTAATGCAAATTCTACTGCAATGGCAAGAATGAGCAGTTCTGTAAGTTCCGCTACTGCCACAATGACAAAAGGTTTTGCAACAATTCAAGCGCAGAGTAAATTAACAACAGAAGCATTAAGAGCGAATGAGCAAACACTATTAGCTTTAAAAAATTCATATACCGCTTTAGGTGCTTCAATGACAGCGGGAATGACAAAAGGATTTGCTTCTGTAGCAAGTGCTATGCAACAGCAAACACAGGTTATTGTCAGTGCATTAAAGAATGTACAATTACAAGCTACTGCTACACAAACAAGTTTGAATAGTATAAAAGTACCTAATCTTGATATGTCAAAAGTGGGATATCAAGGAAATGGTGTAAATAGGGTATATGGAACATTAGGAACAGCACCTAATCAAGTTTTTGGCAATTTAGGCAGAATGGACTCATCAGCGGCAAATATAACTAGTGGATTAAATACTGCTAAAAACGCAATGAATGGTTTAGCTAGTTCAGCATCAAAAGCTTTTGATGTTTTTACTAATATATCTTTTAAAGCCTTTTTGATTGAGCAAGGTGTTAGGCAAATCGCCTCTATTTTTAATTCTCTTATCTCTCCTGGAATGAATTTTGCCTCCTCTATGGAAACACTGAGATTAGGTTATTCTGGCATTATTTCTTCCACATTACAGCAAGATGAAAAAGATATACCTTTTAATAGAGCATTAGAAATTTCAGATGCTTTATTAATGAAAATGCAGGATGAAGCTTTAAAAACTTCTTTAACAATGGAAGAATTAGGTGGAGCTTTGCAGTCCACAATGGCATTAGGTATAGATGCTGGAATGAGTTTACAGCAAGTTCTTGATTTAACTGTTGTTGGAGCACAGGCTGTTAAAACATTTGGATTAAGCAATCAACAGGTAGTACAGGAATTAAGAGGATTGATTTCTGGTGAAGCAATCAGACCTGGCGTTGATATGCTTGCTACTGTTTTGGGATATACAACAGCAACAGTAAATAAACTTCGTGAAGAAGGAACACTTTATGAAGATGTAATGAAACGTATGGCTGGTTTCCAAGCGGCAAGCAATGAGTTTCAAAATACTTGGGCAGGTTTAATTTCCAACTTAGATGATGGTATTTCCAGAGTATTTGGAACCGCAATGAAAAGTAGCGGGTTATTTGAAACATTTAAAGAGCAAGCATTAAAATTACAACAAGTATTTTTTACCATTAATAAAACTATGGAACAGCAAGATAATGGAGAAATGAAAGAAGTATTTACTACCGCTTTAAATGAAAAAACTTTAACTATTGTAGAAAAAATATATTCAGCTATTTCAAAATTAATAATCGCATTATCGCCACTCTTGGATTTATTGGGTAAATTAATAGGCAGTGCTTTAAGTGGTTTTGCAAGAGCATTAGATGTTGTGGCAACAGCTTTAGCAGTAGTGAGCATGGCTTTAACACCTTTATGGACAGGATTGGAATATGTATGGGAAGTAATAACTGCAACTTTAGACCCTTTAATGGAGATGTTTGTTTCTGTTTCAGAAAATTCCGAAGCATTGGGAAAAATGGTAATAGTTTTAGGAGCTTTAGCGATTGCTCTTGCCTTTTTAATCAATCCAATATTAGGGTTAATTTCTTTAATTGGAGGAGTAGGATTAGCATTTACTGCTGTTAAGGAAGATATAGATGGATTTGGTAAATATTTTAATCTTAAAGTAGAGCAATTTGCGGCAAAAATAAAAGCATTAGGACAGCTTTGGGCAGATTCTTTTAGTGGCAGAGGCTCTGCTTCTGGTAAAGAAGCTTTTGCAGAAGCAGATAGATTAGGAAAAGAAGCAGATGCGGCATGGGCAGGTGCAGGGCATTCTATTGGTGAACGTATTACAAAAATCAAAGAAGATGCTGAAAAAATGCGAAAAGATACAGAAGAATTATTTAAAGGATTAAGCAGAAAAAGTTATGGAGACGAAAAAGCTGGCAAAAAAGGTAAGGGTGCTGGAAAAGAAGCAAGTAATGCTTACAAGTTATTAGATGCTGATTTGAAGAAAGCGAATGCTTCTTTTAAAGCCCAATTAAAAGAAATAGAAGATGCCTTTAAAAATAATCAATTATCTACACAGGATTATGTAGAGGCATATTTAAAGAATAAACAAGGGCAGATAGATAAACAAATTGAAATATTAAAAGCTAAGATAGATATTGCGAAAAGTCTTGGTCAAGAAAATGATGTTGAGAAATTCTCTACAGAGTTGGAGAAACTTGAAATAGATAGAGCGGAAGCATTAGCAGAAGCTAATAGAAAACTTGTAGATTCTTATAAGAAGTTACAAGATACATATGATTCGATTTCTAAATCTTATCATGGTTTATATGGAGCAACAGAAGCTTCAACTACATTAGATATTATCAATGAATTAGGAGACTCCTATACAAGAACTGTTGTAGAGCTTAAAACAGCACAAGAGAGATTAGCACAAGCAACACAAGAGAGTGATTCAAAACAGATAGAGTTATGGAATAACTGGGTAGAAAAAGGAAAAGAAGCAGAGAAGCAGATATTAGCAATAGCAAGAGCTAAAAGACAAGAATATGAAATCACACAAGCACAGGCACAAGTGGAAGCTGTTCAACTGCAATCTATAAGAAGAGAGAACGAAATTAATCATCTTGTAGAGCAGAGTAGAATGGATAGTTTGACAGCAGAAGGAAGAATTTTTTATGAACGTCAGCAATATGTTGATGATTATGTTAAAACCTATGCTAAATTAGTTGCTTTATATGAAACAGAAGCAGATTATGCCGCTAAAGCAGGAAGTTTAGAAAAACAAAATGAATGGGTAAAAAAAGCAGAAGATGCAAGAGCGGCAATGAAATCTATTGTTGAAGAAGTTCCACCATTTCAAAAGAAATTAAGAGAAGGTTTTTCAGATGGCTTGGCTGGAATGTTTGATGATTTAACAGAAGGAAAAAGCTGGAAAGAATCTTTTCAGAATTTTGCAAGTAATCTTTTAAAAGAATGGGCTTCTATGTGGCATAAAAGATTAGCACAAGATATAACAAATAAATTGTTTGATGCTGTTCTTCCAAAAGGGGAAAAAGCATTAACAATAGATACAGAATTTGATGTACAAGTTAATGAGTATAAAGAAGAAATAAAAGCCCAAATGGAGCAGGGCGTACAGGCAGTAACAGAGGGTTCTTTAAATATTAAAGGGCAGTTTGATGCTTTGATTCCTACATTACAACAATTTGGAGAAACTGTTCAAGTAGTAATGGCAAAAATGTCTTCTGGCTCTGGTCAAGAGGCTGGTTTAGGCGGAACAGTAACTGGCGCAGGAGGGTTTTCCATAGGAAAATCAGTGACTGGTGCAAATTATGGTGGAATGTCTTTAGAAAATGAAAGTTTAGTTGATAGCTTAAAAGACCAATTTAATGGGTTAACACTTACTGCAAAAGATTTTGGTCAGTCAATGGGAACTTTAAATGGTTTATTGGCAGAAAATGCGGGAGCGCAAAAATTAGATAATAAATTAACTATGCAAGCTGGATTACAGGCACTCCCTAATATGTTAATGGGGTTAGCTATGGTTTCTGGTAATGAAGGTTTAATGAAATTTGCTATGGCATTACAGGTAGTAATGGCAGTTATTCAAATGATAAATGCTATGAGTAGTGTGAGCGGATTTGCTACTGGTGGCTATGTTTCTGGCGCAGGAACAGGAACTAGTGATAGTATTCCTGCAATGTTATCAAATGGAGAATATGTTTTAACTGCAAAAACAGTGAAACGTCTTGGAGTAGATTATCTTGATAGATTAAATGAAGGTAAAGCACTTGCTCCTTCAATGGCTAAATTGCCTAAGTTTAAATTTGCAGAAGGAGGATTAGTAGCATCTAGTGTTGATGCTCAATCTAACCAGCAAGACTTAAACAAAGAAATTTCTGAAAGTTCGCCGATTGTAATTTCTTTTGCACCTGTGTTTCAATCTTTAGACCCAGAAGCAAATATGAGAGCTTTTGAACAGCAATATCCTTTAATGAGAAAGAAATTAATAGAAGATATGCGAACACAGCAAACAATGAGAGCGGCAGTAAAGGGGGCGGCTAAATAATGTATAATTTAGATGTAAGCACTAATGAAGACTATTATGATTATGAGTTAAATCAAGAAGTTACAGGAATAGCCGCTTTAAAAGTCTATGATTATTCTTTAGAATATAAAACTTTGATAGATGAAAAATTTACAGGAAATGAGCAACGTAGAGATGTTTGGTCTCAGCCCAGAAGAACTTGGTCGTTAGAATTTCAAAAAGATGCAACATTAGGACGGAAATTAGAAGATTTTTTCAAAGCACATTTGGGAAGAAGAACAGCTTTTAGATTTAAATGGGTAAAAGAAAATTCTGATGGTGAAGATATGGGCGGGGACGGTAATTGGTATTATGTAAGATTTAATACTGATAAATACTCCACACAAATTGATTATTATGGATATAGGCATACTACTTTAGAAATAATTGAGGTGAGAAATAATACATGAGTATTGGTATACCAGACCAAATAGAAAGATATCTTAAAGAGCCAGAAATTACAACTAGACTTTTGGTTGTAGTTGAATATAATGATGAGACAGTTTACAGGTTTATAGTTGATGAAAGTGTGGAAGAGGTAGAGATAGGCGGAGAGATATATCAAAGTGCTTCTATAACTAGAAGTGATAGAGAAGAAAATTCTGATATGTCTATTGAGACACTTTCTTTAACACTTTCTAATCATTGGCAGGGATGGGCGGCTATTTTAGCTAATCAAGGAAATAACTTTATTAATAAGCCTTGTAAATTATATGAGTGGTTGCCAGATTTTCCTGATGAGCCTCCGTTATTAATTTACGAAGGTGTTTTGGATAATATTAGTATGACAGCCAGCACTTTTGATGTTAAAGTAGTAAGAAGTTTAGGGGATTATCAACAAGATAGTCCTAACATGACCTTTGACCCCAACTGTCAATATCAATTTAAAGATGAGCGGTGTGGCTATGTGGGGGCTTATTTTGATTGTGGTAAAACATTAGAGGATTGTATAAACAGGCACAATGAAGAGCGTTTTGGGGGGCATCCTTCTGTTCCAAGAGAAACGGTAATTCGGAGCTAGGAGATATTATGATTCCAAAAGAAGAAGCATATAAATTTGTAGGAAAATCTTTTGTTCAATTCACAGATGATAATAAGGCGTGGGGGTGTCTTGCGCCTTATTATTTAATACATCCAGAATTTAAAGATTTTTTTACATTAGAGGATACTAAAGAGTTTTTAAAATTAGCAAAAGAACGTTTTCAAGAAATAAAATTAGAAGATATTAAATATGGTGATTTTATAGCTATTTTAATGCCTTTAGGGTTATGGCATATAATGGTTTATATAGACAATGGAAAATATATTCATTGTACAAAAGATACTGGTGTTGTAGTTGAGAAACTAACACCAGCATATAAAGCTAGGATAAAGGGGGTATTTAGATGGGCGTAGTTGGAGCTGTAATTGGATTTGTTTTTTCTGTAGCATCTTATGTAGTTAGTAAACGACAAATGAAAAAAATGCAAAAAACAGCCAAAAGAACATATTCTGATGTAATGGCTACAGAAACTTCTAATACCATGCCTATTCCTATTATTTATGGTACAGTAAAAAATGCAGGCAATTTAATTTATTCTAGATTGTTAGATAATAAAACAAGAATTGTAAAATTAATTTGCTTTTGTGATGGAAAAATTAAAGGGATAAGAGACATACGCTTAGATGATATTGAAATAGGAAGTTATTTATTTGAAGGTGTAAGTTACAATATTTATTTAGGTGATGGAGTTCAAAATATAGATGGTCGTGTAGAAGGTTCTAATAATTCTGAGAGAGCAAAAAAAGTAGGCGGATTAAAATATGATGCATACCTAGCTTTAACAGCTAAAGCAAATGAGAATTTATCAGGCAGTTTTAATGTTACAGCTATTGTTGATGGCAGTATTGTAAAGAGATATATAAATGAGACCGATTATATTGAAGAGTGGTCAGATAATCCAGCTTGGTGTGTTTTAGATTTTTTAACACGTTATAATGGTGTTGGTTTAGGATTAGAAGAAATAGATATAGAAAGTTTTATTGAAGCTTCTAAATTTTATGAAGACAAAGGCTATACATTAAATCTTTGTTTAGATGAAACACAGTCTAGATTAGATTGGATTTCAACAATGTTAAATTGTTGTCGTTCCAATTTAGTGTATAAAAATGGTAAATATTCATTATTTGTAGAAAAGGCAGATGAAGTTGTTCAGTATTTTGACCCTGATACAATTAATGATTTAGAGCTTTGGTGGTCTCCTATGGAGGACATTCCAGATAGAATTTATGTTCAATATATAGACCCAGAAAATGAGTGGGTAAAGGTAAATGCACAAGCAGAAGCTTCTGCACCGTTAAGAAAACAGCCTAGAATCGAAACTTATGAATTATATGGTGTTACAAATTTTGACCAAGCTAGTAGATTGGCATGGTTTTATTTAAATCAAGCAATAACTTGTAAAATGTACATAAAATTTGTAACAGATAGAAGAGCTTTAAACAGAACTGTTGGGGATGTAATAAGTGTAACAGATTATATAACAGAGTTTCAAGATAAGCAGTTCAGAATAATAAAGATTTCAGATAAACAAGATGGTGGAATTGAGCTTACTTGTAGAGAATATAATCCTAATATTTATAATGAACAGAGGGGTTCATCTGACCCAATTATTAATAATTCTACTTTAGCAGACCCTACAGAGCCACCACCAGCAGTTATTTATAATGGAAATGAGCAAGAATATTATATTCTTCCAGATAAAACAGTAGTTTCAAGAATTTATATCAAATACTCATATCCAGATTATTTTTATTCTAGAGGCGTTAGAGCTTGGTACAGATTACAGGGTGAAGAAATTTGGCAATTTGGTGGAATTTTTGATGATGGTACAAATATAGCAGTAATAGATGGTGTGGAAGTTTTAAAAACCTATGAATTTAAATTAGTCCATGAGAATAAATATAATAAATTTTCAAATCCAACATATACACCATTCATTACAATAACAGGAAATAATATAGCACCAGATATGCCACAAGATTTTGTCGGTTATGAAGCAGTGGGGGGCTTTAATTTAAGTTGGTCAGCAAATAAAGAAAGAGATATAGACCATTATGAATTATATTCTGGGGTTGTTTCAGAAAGCACTAAGATAGCAGATGTTACTGGAACAAGTTATTTTTACCCAACAGGTATGGGAGAATATAGATTCTTATTAATAGCTGTTGATACTATGGGAAATATATCTGTTCCTGCAAAATTGGATTTACAAATTGCTAGACCCGCTAATGTTACAGGTTTTGATTGTGTACAAAATGAGCGTAATATAGAGTTTAGATGGAATAAAGTAAAAGGTGCTACTTATTATATAATAAGAGAGGGCTCTAGTTGGGAACATGGTAATTTTATAGGAAGTAGTGCTGGTCAAACATTTACATTGCCTTTTGCACAAGCAACACAAGTAGATTTTTGGATGAAAGCTTATACAGAATACGGTGTTCCTTGTGAGTTTGCTTCTTATTGTACTGTAAGAATAGCTTCTATTCCTAATAGAAATATGATTTATACTTATGATGCTGTAGAAGATGAGTGGAAAGGTAAAAAATCATTTGGGCATATAAATGCTAGAGGATTTCAGTTAGATGATAATAATTTAAGTGCAGAATATATTTATGAGATAGAGTTAGACCAAGAATATTGTTCAAGAAATTGGATAGAAAAAGTTATAAAACCTTTTAATCCAGAGAAGGAACAAAAATGGAAAGATTTAAAATTTACTTGGAATTCCGAAGCAGCTAAACAAACAACTTGGATGCCAGTTGGCACAGATTTTACTTTTAATAGTTCTACAGAGATTGCTATATATTTAGGAGAAAAGGATTCTACATCAATAGATTATTGGACATTAGATGAAACGCTTTTAAGCAATAAAGGAATTAAACCTAATCCTGATTATGGCATTGCTACTTATGAAACTGCAAGATTCCATAAAGGATTATTAATGGATGGAAATAGTATGGTAAAATGGCAGGATATAAATATACCAAAAATATTTTCTCTTTCTGTTAATGTAAAAATTCCTATTGATTCTGATTATCCATATGCTATTTTAACTTTAAAGAACTCTAAGACTGGGGATTGGATGCTTTTAAGTTATAGTAGCGATGGGGATAATTTTGTGTTAACTACTGATACTGGATTAGAAATATCAGCAGGAGACTTTTCATTTCCAAATGATAATTTAACTTTTATTTTATCACAAGGAGATGGATATTTAAATTTGATAGTGTATAGTTCTGTATTTTCTTTATTTAAAAATAATAAAATAGCGTATACAGATTACAAAACTTATGATAGTATTGCTTTATATAGCGATATTTAAGGAGGAAAATTAATGTTTAATGAGAATATAGCTTTAGATTGTTCAATGGTCGGGGAATTGTTTGATAAAGATGGAAATTTAAAGCAATTAGTAGAAAAGCATAATATGATTTTGAATGTTGGATTTGATTTTATTTGTGATTGTATTGGAAAATCTTCTGGTAGACCTACAAATTTAACACATATTGCTGTAGGAACAGATAATGCAGAAACTCTGGCTACTGATTTAGGCTTAAAAGGTGAGCTTGTAAGAAGTGCGGCAACTTATACACATACTAATGGTACAAAGTTTTTTACTATGGTAGCTACTTTTGCTCCTGGAGTTGGAACAGGTTCTTTGACTGAAACTGGATTATGTAACGCTTCTTCTGGCGGGGTTACAATGGATAGAGTTGTTTTTCCAGTAGTAAATAAAGAAGCAACAGATACTTTTAAAGTGACATTCCAATTTAAATTAGCAGAAAAGGCATAAATAAATGCCAACAGTAGAGATTTATACAGATGAGCCTAGACAAGCCAGAATAAATGAGATTCCTTTAAAAATTAATACAATACATGAAAAAATCAAGGATTTTAGATTACAGGATAAGGGTGTAAGAATTGCTTATGATTTAGAGCTAAACGATACAATATCTCGACAAGTTTCTTTTGAAAGAAGTTTTAAAGAAGAATTAGAAATAGAAGATAGGATTACCAAATTTTTTGAGAAAAAAATAGTATATGATTTAGAGCTAAACGATACAATATCTCGACAAGTTTCTTTTGAAAGAAGTTTTAAAGAAGAATTAGAAATTCAGGAATCTTTGAATAAAATATACGAATTAAATTTAGTAGAAGAATTAGAAATAGAAGAATTAAAAGCTAAAGAATTGAGTAAGACATTTGAAGAATTTGTAGAATTAATAGAGATTTATTTAAGACAGGCTGGAACTGTATTAAGTGATTTAACTATTTATAATGTTGCTTTAAATGAAACAAATTTTGACCAAGCAATAACTCCTGTTGGATATGATAGATTTAAAACAATGTTAACTGGGGATTATATTTACCAAAAAGCTTTATTTAGGTTTATTTTATCTGCTACAACTATAAGTGGTGAAAGACCCAATACAAGGGAGTATATGCACAAAGTAGATGTTCCTGATACCTTTGAGACAGGAACAATAGAATTTGAGACTAATTGGAATCCTGCTACATATGAATTTAGTAGAGAATTTCATATTGTGCCAGAAGTTACCTATACTATTATTAGAGTTGAAAATATGGAAGAATTAAATCAAGCAGTAATTTTGCCAATAGAAGTTACAACTAAACATATAATTGCACAATTAAAAGTTGGTAGTAGATATGTTAATGGTGCTGTTTCATTTTCTGCTAGAGGATATTAAGGAGGGATAATATGCAAAAATTAGTTACGATTGAAGAGGCTTGGACGTTAGCGAATTCATTAGGTTATATAAATGATAATTTTATGAGTTTATTAACTAATAATGCTGGTATATCTTTTCCTGTAGATAATTTAACTTTGGGAATGGTTTGTTTTAGAACAGACCAATTAAAACTTTACAATTTAATAAATGTAGAAAGAGAGATTTGGGTTTTAACAGCAGATTTAACTCAAACATATGTTACTAAAGAATATGTAGATAACATTAAAATACCATTAGATAGAGTAACGGATTTAATAGATGAATCAACAAAAAAAATAAAAGATAGTTTAATAAATTCAGGAACAGATAATGGACAAGTTGTAGTAGTTGGAGATAAAAATAAGATATCAACTAAATTAATTGATACTGGAACTAGCTCTGGACAAATACCTATTATTAATAAGAATAATTTAATAGAAACAGGGTTATTAGATATAGGATTTAATGCTGGGCAAATACCTATGTTACAAAATGGTGGTAAATTATCAGATACTGTAATAGATGATAAATATGCTAAATTTAATACAAATAATACTTTAGTTTTTCCAAATGGAACTGGAATTAGAATTGGTGGTGTCTAATGACTGTAGATAATTCTAATAAAGTTCATGTTTCTGTTGGTGGTTCTACATCTGCATGTTCTTTATACACTACGCCAGCAGAAACCAAAGGTAATTATCAGGAAATTATATTAAAAGATAGTTCTCTTAGATATCTAACTCTTTTAGAAACTAATGATTCTTTAATGGGAAATGTTGCATTTAAAAATGTAAAAATAACAAATGAATTTTTAGATGAAGGAACTGATTTTTCTGAAAATTTTCATACTATTTATAGTTTTTCTATAAATAGACTTATAGATATGAAAATAGTAATTGATGTGACATTGACAGCTTCAAAAATTGAAGAAGGAAATTTTGGGTTTAAATTGGTTTTAGATGATGAAATTATTTATGAAAAAAAAGACATTAATGATGTTTATATTGAAGAAAAACAAGAAATTACAAAAACAGTATCTTCTGGTGCACACGTTTTAAAATTATATACATTTAAACCAGTAGGACAGGTTTATGATAATATAAAAGGGAATATTTTTATATCAACAGTAAATTCTAGAGCAGTGGATTTACCAAATGTTATAGATGCTTCAATTTATAGAGATAATAAAGAATTTTTTATGATGACAAGTGCTAATCAGCCTTTGCAAACAATTAATAAAAGAGGTTGGACAATAACTTTAACAAAAGGGCAGAGTTATGGCGCAGTTAAAATTTATGAAGCAGAATTTACTATAGTACAAACAGGGACATATAGAATTTCTTCAAGAATTTACTTATATAGTGAAATACCTAATAATGGAAGTTGGTTACGTTTTTATACTGAAATAGATAATACACAAATGTCTGATACAGGAGAAATAAAAAATAGAAATACTACAAGTTGGATTTATTTATTTTCTAAAGATGTCTATTTAACAGCAGGTGTGCATAAAGTAAAATTGTATGCACATGCTTATTGTGTTGACGGAATTTTAAAAGCAAACATAAATCCGTGGGAAACTATTATAGGCAGTAATGAGTATCAACCTGTTTCTGGAAATTTTGATTTAAGAAGGACTTATAGTAGCATATGGACTTATGATTGGTTTCCTCCTCCTGGTGTTACTAGAGTTAATGTAGGGTTTACTTGGCATTATGGTGGAGATGAACGCACTAGATTATCAATGGGTAAAAGACAATGGGGAGATAGATGGAATAACCTTCGGGGGTGTTCCATAGGCGATAATCAGACAAATGTATGTTGGGTTTATTATACTGATGGAGATACAAGAGTTGCAGTAAGTCCACAAACATATTATCAAATATGCGTATTTGTTGATGGGTATAAAGACCGTGATTATGGTTTTATTGTTTCTTGGAGTCCCTCTATAAATTCAGGTGGTTATCAGATTGATGCTAGAAAATGATTGAGGTGATATAGTTGGCGTACCAAAAATTTACTGGTGAAGAATTTATTGACACAGAATTAACACCAAAATTAAATGATAATTTTGATGCTGTACGTTCTGGGAATGCAGGAACAGTTTTCCCAACAGAAAACTTAGTAATTGGAATGAAATTTTTTGATACAAGTTCAAATAAAGAATATACTTTAGTTAATTTAAATCCTATAGAATGGAAAAAATTAGGCGGAACAGTAATAAGAAGAATGTTTACTTTAGCAGATTGGGTAAAGAGTGGGAATAATTATATTTATAATCTTGGAGATGGACAGTATTCAGTAACTGGGGTAGGAGCGCAAAGTGGGAGCTCTTATAAGAGTGTATTGATAGATGTTACTAATAATAACTTAGTTTCCATATCTGTTTTTAGTGGATATGTAGATTATACAGAATATAATGAAGAGTAGGAGTGATAATTTTTGGAACATATAACTAAACAAGAAGATGTAACAGTAACTAGAATAGTAAGCTCTTTAAATACTTTAGATGATGAAAATATGGTGGTAGTGTCCACTACAGAGCCAGAGAAGAAAAAAGATGGATTAATATGGGTTAATCCAAATCAAGAAGAAGCGGAAAAATTGGTTTATGTAGGGCATACAGTTGGGGACATTTATCCCATTAGTTATACAGAGTTAGATTCAGGTCAGTTAATATTAAATGGTCAGTTAATAAGCAGGGAAATATATGGGGTGTTATGGGATTGGTTGCAAAAACATCCTAGTTTAATAAAAACAGAAGTAGAGTGGAATGCATATTTAGCATCAACAAATAATGTATGTTGCCCATATTTTAGTATGGGAACTACTGAAACTAATTTTAGATTACCTAAATACAGCGGAGTATTTATTAGAGCTGATTCTGATGTAACTAAAATTAACCAATTTAGTGAAGATACACAAAGAAATATTCTTGGACAATTTGCAACTTTTCGAACAAGTTGGGATGATGGTACTGGAGAATTACTTTTTAATGCAAATGGGGCTTTTAAAAAAATAGAATCTGGTAATAATATGGACAGTATTCATCAGGATGCCTCAGACAGACAACAGCAAATTGTAGATTTTGATGCCTCTCGTTCAGTAGGCATAGAGCACACTGGCGAAGAAGTAAAACCTAAATCAATAAATCAAATATGGGTTATTCAGGCTGTAGGAACTATTACTAATCAAACAAGTATTGATGTGAGGGCTATTCAAGAAGAAGTGCAACAATTAATGGATTTTGGAAATTATCAAGTAGCTTGCATTAAGGATAAATCAAATTATTTTTCAAGAGATAGTTTATTTACTTCAAATAAAACGTCTATTGTTATTCCTAAGAATATGCGGATAAATATAAATGGAGAGGCTTATATAAGCACACGCAATGTCACTCTTAATACTTCAACATTAGGTGAAAATCTAGCGGGTAAAGATGTTTATATCTATGCCTTAGCAGGTTCTGGAACAGAGCCAGATTTTGTATTATCTTTAAACAGTACAGTTCCTACAGGATATACAGCAGAAAATAGCCGTAAAATAGGCGGTTTTCATTGCTTATGTAAAGATGTTGGAGTTATAGAAGGGCATACGTTATCTGGATATGTTGCAGGGGATATATTACCAGCAACAAGATGGGATTTAGAACATCGCCCAAAAGGAAATCCAGAAGGATTCGCTTATGAAGAATTAACGGATTGTTGGATTGCGATTTATCTGCCAAGTTGGGACGGAACTAAATTAGTTAGTGTTTATAATGGAGTTATTGCTGATGGAAGTTCTACTAAAAAATGGCATGGTGAAGCCTTTTATGAGCAATTTACAAAACAAGGAATGCGTTTAGTTTGGCGGCACGAATTTCAAATGGGGGCAAAAGGTTCTAATGAACAAACAAGTATTCAAGGTTCTTCTGACCCTAATACTACAGGTGGACATGTAGATACGGCTGGAAGAAGAATGATTAGTAATATAGGATTAGAAGATTGTTGTGGTGCATTATGGCAATTTTCAATGGATTTAGGCTTTGCAGGCGGGTCTGGTTGGATAAATTCTGTTTATAACTCTAGTGTAGATGATAGAAGTTATGGACAAACATACGGAACACTTTATCGCTTGCTGTTGGGTTCTGGCTGGGGTCATGGCGCGTATTGCGGTTCTCGTTCGGCTCATTGCACTGATTCGCCGGCTCGTGTGGATGTCGACGTCTCTTCTCGTGGTGTGTCTGAGCCGAGAATTGAAAATTTGAGAAACTAAGAAACCGAGAAAAAGTTTGGATAGTTGGACAGAGAGGTCTAGAAACCGAGAGACCGAGACTAAAAATTTTAGTTGTGAAAAAATAAAGAAGATTATATAATAATATTATATAAGGGCATATATGATACTTAGATTGGCAAGATTTTTTTTTGCTGTTGAGTTCTAACTGGAATAATGGCACGAATTGCAGTTCTCGTTCAGCTAATTGCAATGATTCGTCAGCTAATGTGAATGTCAACAACTCTTCTCGTAGTACGTCTGATACGTGGGTGATTTTAAAGCAGGTGCGGCTTACCCTCGGCTGATTATATATGCCTCACTGAAAAGTGAAATACAAAACAGGGAGAAATAGGGGCTAGTAAAGTAATTGAACGTCCTTATTTCTAAATTTTATTAAAGTAAAAGGATAATTAATGAAAAGAAAAGGAAATTTATGGACTAAAATAATAGACAAAAGCAATTTATATTTGGCTTTTGAGAAAGCTAAAAGACATAAAAGTTAGCAAAGAAAGGTTAAAATTATAGAAGCAAATTTAGATTATTATATTGAAAAGTTACAAAATGATTTGATAACAGGGCAATATAAAACCGCTGAATATAAGTTAAAAACAATTTATGAGCCAAAGAAAAGAGATATTTATATTTTGCCATTTTATCCAGACAGGATAGTTCATCACGCTATTATGAATGTTTTAGAGCCTATATGGGATAATAGATTTATTTATAATAGTTATGCTTGTCGAAAAAATAAAGGTCAACATAAAGGCAGTATAAAGTGCATGGAATACACTAGAAAATTTAAATATTGTTTAAAATGTGATATAAGTAAGTTTTATCCTTCTATTAGTTACAGTCTTTTAAAGAAAGTGATACGTAAAAAAATAAAATGTAAAAAGACTTTAAATTTATTAGATGAGATAATTGATAGTGTTGATACGCCTGTAAATGTTCCTATAGGAAACTATTTAAGTCAGTGGTTTGGAAACTTATATTTAAATGAGTTAGATGTTTTTCTAAAGCAAAAGAATTGCGTAAAAAATTATTTAAGATATTGTGATGATTTTTTATTATTTTCTGATGATAAAACATATTTAAATAAAATGGCTAAAACAATAAATGAATATGTAGTTAATATTTTAGAATTAAAACTTAGTAAATGTGTGTTGTTCCCAACAGCACAAGGAGTTGATTTTTTAGGATACAGACATTTCCATGCTGGTTATGTTTTGGTAAGAAAATCAACAGCTAAAAGAATGAAGCGCAGGATTAAAAGATTAAAATATGAATTATTGAAAAATAAAATAAGTAAAGATAAAGCTTTATCTGTTGTGGCAAGTTTATCTGGATGGTTAAGATGGGCTAATAGTTACAATTTAAGAATGTTTTTAGAGCTAGAATCATTAAAAAAGGAATTAGGAGGAAACTCTTAGGTGGACAAGTTCAGTAGTTTTGCAGAAGAAAGATTAGTTGGAGATAAGGTTAGTGTTTCTGATATTTTAAATAAAGAAATAACAGTTTTATCTTATAAAATAATGAAAAGTAAAATAGAAGATGATAATTATGCTCAAATTCAAATTGAAATAAATGGTGAAAAGAAAGTTGTATTTACAAGTTCTAAAGTTTTAAAAGACCAATTAGAAACTTATAAAGACCATATTCCTTTTATTGCAACAATAATTAAAACAAGAAAATATTTTTCTTTTAGTTAAGGGGGAAATGTAATGATAGGTTATCCAAAATATTTAAATACAAAAGCAGATTATGAATATGTAAGAAATAACTTTCCAAAGGAAATGTGGGAAAAGGATTTTCGTGCCTTATTGGAGAATACACATGATTGGTTTTTTATTAGAGAATTGGAAACAGAAGAGGTTCCTGTATTATTAGAAAATCAAAAAATAGAAAAAACGGAAGAAAAAGATTGTTTATTTGAATATAAATATGATGAAAACTGTAAATTAAATAGATTAGGATTTATAGTAGAAGAAATTGAAGAATATTTAAAATAATAGTTGACAATTTTTACATAACATGGTATAATATTTATAGAGTTCAGATAACAGCTATGACTGTTAAGTTATTACTTAAAATTTAATAAGTAATGCTTGACAGTCTTTTTATTTTGTGTTATAATAGTATTGAGGTGAAAGAAATCTTGAAAGATTTTGAGAAACGTTTAAGTAAACAAAATTTTATGTTAATCAAAGCAAATGAATATTATTTTATTAGAAAAAGTAGTGCGTTTAATAATAGTTATATGGTATTAGATTCAAAAGGATATGTGATAGATTGGTTAGAAGAAAAAATAGTTTGGCGAGTTTTTTCAGGCATAGATTTGGAGGAATGGGAATGATTAAAAAACCTAATAATAATTGCAGATTATGTAAGTGTCTTCATAACTATAGCTATTTTAAAAAAGGTGAGTATTATTGGGCTGAATTAGGGGAACGTTTTTTTGCTGGTGCAGTTATAGTACATTTTGGGGATGAAAGAAATAATATATGCTCTATGGTTTTCCCTGACTTTTTCATTAAATTTCGATGGGAGGATTCACAATGGGAATGAGAATAACAGTAACCCCAAAAAGACAACTTATACATTATAATTTAAATGAACAATATATAGCAGTGTCTGTATTTAGTGCGTATGGAAGCATGGAATATAATATTTATAATAAAAAAGGCAATCTTCTAAATTCTTGGGTATCCCAAGAGGCATTATTTATTTTTTTTTAAAAAGGTAGTGGATAAAGAATGGGAATAAAAGGAGGAAATAAAAATGGAACCAATTATTAGTCCGTGGGTATTTTATTTTATTGATAAGTTAGATGTGGTGTCTGAATTGCCTTTGTTAATTTTTGCTTTTGGACTATTAACAAATTTGATATTAGTTATGGTTACTGAAACATCAGAAGAGTTTAAAAAGTGGTTTTTTCCAAAAGCGTGGTTAGCACTTTTTTTGCTATCAGTTATGTTTGTTTTTATAGTTCCTACAAAAGAAACGGCATACAAAATGATTATAGCAAATTATGTAACACCTAACAATATTTCTATAGTAAAAGAAGCCACAGAAGATAATATTGCTTCTTTAATAGATAAAATAGCAGTTGCTTCACAAGCATTATCAGGAAGGGAGAAAGAAAAAAAATCCAAATGAAACAGATAGAAAAAGTAAAGAAATTATATAAACCAAAATTTGAAATAGTAAGGGCAGAGAAAGTAAAGGATAATTATATACTATTCTTAGATGATAAAAATATTATATTAGAAGAAGATGCTTTTAAATCATTATTTGAACTTTATAGTGCTTTAGTTTCTTATTATGATGTAAGAAAGGATGAAACAAATGATTGAATTATTCAATGGGGATTGTTTTGAAGTAATCGGAGGGGGGGGGGCAGTAAAAGATAATAGTATAGATTGTATTATTACAGACCCTCCCTATAATGTTAGTAGAGAAACAAATTTTCATACTTTAAAGGGAGCTTCAAGAAATGGAATGGATTTTGGAGAATGGGATAAAGGATTTGACATAACAAGTTATATTAAGTTGTTTCCTAGAATTCTAAAAGAAAATGCAAATGTTGTTATATTTAATGCTTGGGAAAATTTAGGAGAAATAGCAAAAGTATGTAGAGAATTTAATATAGCTCCCAAAAGATGTTTAGTGTTAAGTAAATCAAATCCTGCTCCGTTTAATAGAGATAGAATGTTTGTTAATGATGTAGAATTTGCAATATGGGGAGTTTATAATTCTAAAAATAAACCTTCTAAATGGACATTCAACAGAGAAAATTCATTAGAAAGATGTGTGATTCCAACAACAGTGCAGTCTTCTAAACTACATCCGACAATGAAGGATGAGAAAGTAATAAATTATTTATTGCGAGTTTTAACAAATGAAAATGACTCAGTTTTAGATTTATTTATGGGAAGTGGTACTACAGGAGTTGCTTGTCGTAAATTAAAAAGAAATTTTATAGGCATAGAATTAGATACTAGATATTTTGAAGTAGCAAAACGTAGAATAGGGGAAATAAAATGATTATACACAAAGGTGATTATTTTAAAGTTCGTACTTTTTTTAAGTGTGATAGTAATTCCTTTTTTAAAGGAGATTTATTACGAATAGTAAGAGTAGGTTGTTTTTTAGATGGGATGGGTGGCTTTTGTAAAGTTTCCAATAAATCTTGGATAACAACTAAAGCAGGGCATACAGAAACAGAAAATCAATATAGTTTTGGTGCAGGAACAAATTGGAATATTCCCATTAATCATATAAGAGAAGACTGTATTCCTGTGAATTTTGAATGGGAGTGAACACGTGAAATATAGGGTAGGAGATTTTTTAATAGTTGAATCATCTTTCAAAAGTGGTGGTAATATTTTTCATCGAGAAGATATTCTTCGTGTGGTTACATGTATTGATGATTATGCTGTTGCTAATGAGAATGGTTATGTAATATCTAATAAATCTTGGATTTTTAGTCAAGAGGGACATAGTGTATATTGCAATAGTGCATATAGTTTCGGTAGAAATACAAATTGGTTTGTAAGATTTGCCGCTTTAGAGGCTCATTGCACTTTATTAAAGGAAAGAGAGTGGGAGTAACAATGAGAGCATTTAGAGCACAGCAGTTTTGCAAGGCTTTTAATTTATATAAACAAAGAGGATATAGTATTAGTTATCTTTGGATGCTATTTTCAGTAAGAAATTATAGATTTTATTAAATGAGGTGTTATTTTGAGTGAGTATTTTGAGTTATTTTTAAAGAAAAACAATTTAATGTTTAATCAAAAATTTCAGGTTTTGGATTATGATGGAAAATATGCTGTTGGTAATGGGGCAAAATTTTGGATAGAAGATAATAAACTTCATTGTGATAATCCAGAGATGAATACTCGGCTTACTATGTTAGAATTATTTGCTGGTAATTGTAGTGTAAAACAACTTCCTTATTATCCCATAAATGGTGATGTATATTTTTATATTTATGTGGACGGAAGCAATAATCAGGGAGTTATATCTAAGGGAGTATTTTATGGTAATTTAGTAGACCAACTTTTGCGAAGTTTAGGAAAATGTTATAGAACTAGAAATGAAGCAGAAGAACATTTAAAAGAGGATGTTAATTTTTTATTAAAAGGAAGATGAAAAAATGGAAGATGAGCTATTAATTATTTTAGAAAGTTTAGAAAACAAAGGAGATATAAATTCTAAAATAGATTTATCTGAAACAGGTTATACTCCAAAAATTATTAAAGAAGCATTACAGTCTCTAGGCTATAAAATGGTTAGCGGTTCTTGGGATTGTTACGATTTTTCAGAGGAATATGAGAAAGAGGGGGCATCAAATGTGGTGCTATCTTTTAATGCAGAAACTTTTAAATTCACAATAATGGGGGTATAAAAATGACACTAGAAGATATTGCAGTAATGAGTACAAAAATTCCACAAGAGTTGTTAATTCCTTATATGCAAGATACCTCTTTAATTTATCTTATAGCGATTCTTGCTAGCTTCTCTTTATTGATATCTCTTATTATTTTTCTAGGATGGCAAGTATACGATGGAGTAACAGCATTGAATGAGGGGCAGGCAATTAGTGCCATGATTTTTTTAATAGGTATTTCTCTTTTTACTATTGGAGCTTTTTTTCAGGCTTTTGAAAGTTTTATTTTTTATTTTAATTGCTATTTTAATCCATTAATTATGATATTACAGGCGGTGTAAAAATAATGTATAAAGTTTGGGTAGTAATAGATGGGGAAAAATATTGGGTAACAGAATTTATAAATGTTGTAGGGTTTTTAAAAATTCATTTTACACAAGATGTAACAGATAATGTAGCTATATATCCTAATAAGGATATAGCAAGACGAGCATTAATGGCTATTTTAGAACGTATACCAGAGGCTGTAGAAGTGGGAATGTTGGAAATTTCCTATAAAAATAATTGAAAAAAAGGTTGACAAAAATCCAAAAGTATGTTATAATAGATATATAATTAAAGAGTAAGGAAAATGGGGAAGCTCTAAGTGGGCTTCCTTTTTAGCATATTGAATGGAGGTTTATAATGGCTCAAACAAAAATTTGGGATGGAACTAAATGGGTTGATTATATAATGTCAAGTCAAATTAAATTGCCACTAGGTTCAATAGGATTTTCGTTAGATGGGATATTACCAGAGGGCGCAATAGCGGCTACAGGATTAGAACTTAGCAGAGAAGTTTATAAAGACTTATGGGGATTTGCACAAAAAGGTGGAGAAACTCGTTTAATAAGTGAAGAAGCTTGGCAAGCAGAGTTAGCGGCAAATGAAGGAAGATTTTGTAGATATTATAGCACTGGAAATGGTGCTACTACCTTTAGAATTCCTTATATTGCTTGTTATTTAAGTGGTACAGCAGAAGCGGAAAAGGTTGGAACTTATGTAACAGATACACAAAGAAATATTACTGGTAGTATTACTATGATAGATACTATAGGCAAAACACAAAACAGTGCTGGTGCGCTTCTATTTACTGCTACTAACGCATCCTCTAGTGTTAACAATAGTGGTGACTGGAGTAATTCTGGTACAATAAACTTTGATGCCTCACGTTCAGTAGGCGCAGAGCATACAGGCAGTGAAGTAAAACCAAAAACGGCATATGTATTATACTATATACAAGCATTTAGTACCATTATTAATTCTGGAACATTAGATATTAATGATTTAGCAGAAGATGTAAGTCAGTTAAATATAAATCATCAAATTAAATCATTTACAGATTTAGTCCAAATTGGCTTAACTAATGGAATTGAGCAATTACAGGATATTGGTAAAGCTTTGCCTGATAATTCTCAAATAACTTATCGAGTTTGGGAAGGAGATAACCATAATCATATCATTTATCCCAGTGTAGGTGGAATATTCACGATGGAAAAATCAATAACATATTGTAAATGTTTTTTTAATAATATAACTCCTAATAAACAATGGCAATCAGCTTTTGATTATCGTGACGAATTTTATATTGAGCCTACTTGGGAATTGTTAGCAAAAAATAATAATATGCCGTCTAATAACAAGATAATTATTAATTTAAGTCAACAAAATCAAGCTTGGACAGCACCCAGTGATGGTTGGGTATGGGCGATTAAAGTTGTTGATGGAAATACAGTAGGTTCTTGGTGTAGATGCTTTAACAATTCTGACCCAAAACAAGCAACATTTGGTACTGTATTTTATAGTGATTATGGAACCTATGGAAGTAATGACTTGTGTGGATATATACCTGTCGCTAAAGGAACAACACTGTATTTTAGTTGGAGCCAAAACGCTAAGATTTATTTCATCCCAGCTTTAAATGCTAATATGCCTGTTTATTCTGAGGATGTAAGAATTTATTTTAAAGCTGTAGATTCAAATAATAATATTATTAGTGGGGCTACTTTTAGGGTTTCTATAGCAGATGATAGTGGTGATATTATCATTCTTTCAGGAAAAACACTTAGTGATGGACGTTATTTAGTTCCACAAGATAAATGGTCGTCTTTAATTGGCTTAGATGATAGTCAACTAATCACATGTACTATGACTAAAGGAACTGCTACGGGCTCAGTAGAATATAGAGCTTCTTTCTTTAAAGAGAGTAAAATTTATGATTTACCAATAACTCTTATTGAAGGGGGGGGGGCAGTTCATAATATAAATTTGCAAATACCAGTCGGAGGAAATATTAAGAGTAATAAAACACAAGCATCTGCTGGCGATAAAATACTCTTAACTGCTACACCTGATGTGGGCAGTGCGTTTATGAATTTTGAGCTTACTAATCTTACCACATTAGAGAAAGAGATAAAGATAGAAAATCCTCTTACTTATATTATGCCTGATAGTGATATTAGAGTAGGCGCAGAGTTTAATGGTGATATAATTGTCCCTGAACCGCCAATAGACCCAGTAATCCCCCCCCCTATGAGTGATGTTTATTTTAAAGTATTAGTTGATGGAACTCCTACAGTGGGCTATAATGTAACACTTTATTCTTCAAAAGGCAGTGTTATTTGGCAAGGTGTAACAAATTCACAGGGCTATGTGCAATTAGATTCTACTCTAAGTTTTTATGCAGAAGATGGTATGACACTTCGAGCAATGAAAGGAAGCAAGTTTACTCAGATAACGGTTAATAAAGACAGTTTTAGCGCAGATAAGGCAAATAGCAATAATGAGATTTGGTTTATTCTTACTGTTGGCGAGATGGGAGAAACAGAAATTCCTACAGGCTATCTTGGCACCGAAGACAAATCTGTGGCTCGTACAACTTTTACAGTACCAGCAGGGATAAAGGTGTTACAAGTGGTAAATAGTCCTGGAGTCTATATAGCAGTAACTCCTAATAAGACTTATACTGTAGAAAAAACACTGTATCCACAAGGTGCAATCAGGTGTTCTATTGTGAACGCTAATAACAAGATAGAATGGATGTCTTTAAGATGCCCAACAGTAGAAGTAGCAGAGCAAAGAATTGCCGCTATGCAATTATACTTTGCTTATAGTCCGAATATCAATACTGCACCGCCCACGGTCTTAGACGATGGTGTTCACTCTGGCGGTGTTGTAGAAAACTAATTAAAGGAGATAACTAATGTATTATAGATTAGATAGTAATGGAAACATTATAGATTGTAGTTTAGATTATTATAGTTTTGATTGTTTAGAAACTGATAGAACTATAATAAGAGATTTAAAAGGGCACTTAGTTTTTGAAGATGAAATTGACATGAACGCTTTAGAAAAAGAAAAAAAAGCACTAGAATTTGAAAATGATAGACAAAAATATCTTAGTATAGTTGAAAGTAGGCTACAAGAGTCTGATTATAAGTGTTTAAAATTCGTAGATGGTGCTTTAAGTGAAAGTGAGTATGCTTCTATTAGGGCAGAGCGTGAAAAATTAAGATTATGTTATAATGAATTAGAGGTTGTAAAAACTAAAACTAAATTAAAAGAATTGATAGCCGCTTACAATTTAAATAATTAGTAGGGGGTGTAAAAATGGCGTGTAGTGGAACAAAGAAAAAGAAGAAAATAAAAAAATAAGGAGGATACTTTATCTTGAAAATTGTAGATAAATTTTATATTCGGTGTGTTCGTTATTTTGCACAAGAAGAGTGTGAAGAAATGTGTTTACAGTTATTTCAATTAAGCGATGAAGTTTTTGCCTTATCAAATGAAGTAAATATAATGTTATTTGATTGTTTTGATTTAAAGAAATCGTATTTAAATCAAAGAGCGTTAAATTGTTTAAGGAAAGCGGAAATTTGTCCGTAAGAAATGGGGTTAATATGAAGGAATCTCTATATAAGATATTTAAATTAGTTTTTAAAAATCGTTATGATAAAGATGTGGTAAAACTAAAAGACGAAATTTATGAATTACGCAAAGAAAAGGTAGAAAAAGTTAGAGAATGCGAACAAGTTAGACGTGAATTAATGGGAGTTAAGAAAAGGATGTCAGCTTTAGATAATTCTAGATTAGAAGATGAAGTAAAGGTAAATGAATTAATAGTCCATTTAAAAGAATGTGAAGAACAAATAGAAGAATTAAATGAAAAAGTAAGGAATCTTCAAAGTAAAAATAAAGGTTTAACAACACAGATAAAAAACATGAAAGAAGGAAAATAATATGGGACTCTACACAAAACTAAAGAATGCGGTAAATAATTTCATAGAGGTTATGTGTAG
>ULJK01022361.1_pt1 | contig 22932 bp, 28 predicted proteins | sample 1950861 | NCBI WGS metagenome assembly ULJK01 (sample SAMEA4835470, study PRJEB28245) | human gut metagenome | biome: gut microbiome; material: fecal sample | place: Denmark | collected 2008
TGCAATTCCACGGAAGTTTGGAACTGTGCCAGTATTTCTGTAATTTTGTATATTTGCAGAAACCAATTAAATACATAACAATGAAAAGATTAGTTATCCTTTTTGCCCTATTTTTTACCGGCATTTCAGCATTCGCTTATGGTGAAGAATCTATTGGACAAAAAACGAATACAGAAGCTGGACGTTATGAAATTATCATTCCTGATAATATGATTCGTTATACTTTTAGATTAGACAAGTTCACAGGTGACATTTGGCAACTTGTAAAAAATAGTGATGATAGTTCCACTTGGCAAAAGGTTTATAGAGAGCCTTCTTATTTTGATTCAACTGACGAAGACAAGATTAACTATCAGTTAATAGTTCCTGCTAATGCAGCAAGGTTTATTATGCTTATAAACATTAACAATGGAACAACTTGGCAAATTTGTAGAACAAAAGACGATGAAGTTGCTTTTCAACTTGTTTATTAATCATTAATTTTAGTGTCTTTTCGCAACTTATATCGGATCCATAACTTTGGGGCAAAAAGCTCTAAGTTATGAACTCGCTCAATTTTAACTCTGTCGAAACGCTGCCAGGCTATAAGGCTCGGGCGGCTTTTCAAGTGAACTCTGCTTCAGTATTTAGGGAAGATGTGGATATTTCGTTTGAGCCAGCGGTGATTTTGAGAATCCTGAAAATAAAAAAACAGCGCGCTGTTATGTAGCACACTGTTTTTGCGGAGTGAGCGAGATTCGAACTCGCGATACGCTTTTGGCGTATACACGCTTTCCAGACTTTAGTAAATTTCAAGCCAATAGCCTGATTAATAATTTGTTATCGTTTTGGTACTTAAAAATTTTCAAGTTTTTTTCAATCTTTTATTTTATCTCCAAAATGTGCTCGAAATCAATGCCTTGACGAGCACAAAGCACCTGAAAGGCTGTGAGCTGGCGATTTAGACGCATCACTTCTTCTTGAAGCTCATCGCATCTATTATCCTTCTTTATTAACTGCTCTTTGAGTTCGGCGAAGTCACGCTCGAACACCGCCATTTTGGTCAGTAATATTCCATCGGTAGGTGCAGGGGTTACAACATTCTTATAGTTGCTATATCCGTTATTGTCACCAACATTTCCTTCATTATGAATGCTCACACACTCGCTCGCATCATAATAAAACTCCTCTATGTTGGTAACTCCCATTTTTTCGACCAATCTGTTGATATAGACCTGCGACACTTGTGTTTTTCCGCTTTCCATTGAGGAAATAGAGCTTTGTGGTAGTCCAAGTATCGCGGCCAATTCACTTTGTTTCAGACCCATAGATTGGCGAAGCTTCTTCAAATCGAATTTTTGTGCCATTAGATTGATATTGAATATTGAAATATTTTTGCAAATTTATTTGGCATATCGGGAATATATCGCTATATTTGCAGAAAATTTGACGATATATAGCGATATAGTTGTAAAGATTGCCTATCTTTTACGAATGCAAATATACGAAGAATTTTTGAATTGGCAAAGATTTTTGCCGAATAATTGACGATTTATGCCGATTTTTTCAAAAATATAGTTAAATATACATATATGTTACCACCAACTCCACCCAATGTCACCAAGTATGGTACGTATTCAATCGACCTTACTTGTATGCACCTCGGCTGCTGCCGCGACTCGCTGCGGAAGAAAACAGAACAGGGCAAAATCCGTAACACTCGCCTCGATGATGACAGCGAAACTATCATCTATCCGGCTATTGAAATCCTGCGATATTGGTTCAATACTACCAAGCAGCCTAAAACCGAGGGAGAACTTGAAGTCATCCTCGACAGCCTGCAAGCCAAAGGCTATGAGGCCACTTTCGGCTGCAAGCCGCCTATAATAAACGACAAGAAAAAACGTAAAGATGAATCGATTGAGAGCTGCACGGTATGAAAGGCTACATCAAGCTGCATCGAGAAATTCAAAACCACTGGCTATGGGAAGAACCACGGCGGTTAAGAGCGTGGCTTTACTTGCTGTTTGAAGCAGCGTGGGAGCCTCGCACCATTCCGTGGGGAAAGGACGAGTCAGTAACCATTTGCAGAGGGCAGATAGCAACCTCCATTCGCAAGCTGAATGGGCGATGGGGCTACTGCACGGAAACAACTCTCGCCCTGTTGAAACTCTTTGAAGAACAAGGTATGATTACTCGTGAAACGAGCGCAAAAAGGTCGTTAATTACTATCGTAAATTATGAGAAATATCAGCTTTTCGAGGATTCGGCAGAACGAAAAGTAGAACGAAAAGTAGAACGAAAATCGAAACATAATAAAGAAAAAGAAGAAAAAATAATAAATAATAATATTAATCTCTCACTCTCGCGCGAACAAGATTTAATTTTTATTGAGCAATTAAAAAGTGATGAGAAATTCTTCGAGGATGTGGCTGCAAGCCTACGCATTGAAATACAAATGCTCAAAGAACTCTACGAAGAATTTAGTAAGACAATGCTCATAAAAAATAAATTCCACAAGGACTGCAACGACTACCGACAGCACTTCTACAACTGGGTAAGCAAAGTTCTTGAAAATGCCGCGGAGTCGAAAAATAATGCTGATTATGGAAGAACAAGACAAAAAGCCGGCGGCGATAAATATGAAGCGCGTCGCGGAACTGGAGTCAGTGCTAAGACGGCAGATGACTTTCAAGAGTCGTTTTAGGTTCAATATGTCGGCGGACGATGCTGTAACTCTGCTCACGGCGTTCTATAAAATCGAAGTGGAAAGCCGGTTGCGGCAGTTCAAATTCGACGCAAACACTCAAAAGAGCCTTTTGCAACTTGCCGAATACCTCACATCGGAAGCCCCTCGCTTCGGCATTATGCTGTCGGGAACGTGCGGAAACGGCAAGACGACGCTTATGTACGCTTTTCAACAAGCGTTGAATCATCTTGCCTATCATAAGCACTTCTCATTTATGGACGAGTATTTCAAGCCTCGTATGCGGATTATCCACGCTTGCGAGATTACAGACCTTGCCCATGACGTGGAGGCATTTAGAGACCTTAAAAGGCTCTCAATGCTCGGCATCGACGACCTCGGCACAGAACCTGCCGAAATCGTGGATTATGGCAATCCAATATATCCTGTCGTGAGGCTCATCGAGCACCGCTACGAATCCCAGTCGTTCACGTTCATCACAACGAACCTCACGCCATCTGAAATTCGCAAGAAGTATGGTGACCGTATCGCTGATCGCTTCAACGAGATGCTGCACGTCATCGTCTTTCAAGATGTTACTTACCGCCGATAACTTTGCCGTATGAAAAAGGAAAAAGAAGATACAGAAAAAAAGTTTTTCATCTATCTGGACCTCGAGCCATATCTCGCTCAATGGTTTATTCACGATTCCGGCGGCACGCAGCCTATCGTGCTTCGCAAAAACTCCGTTGAACGAAGAATACTGGCTACGTATCTACTAAAACTGCCTCCCGGAGCAAGACCAAATCTCAAAGAAAACAGCAACGTGGAAATCGTATTGCCGGAGAATAAGGCTAAGCCGCCCAAAAACTACAACTATCTTTCGCGGCAAGGTTTGGATATTCTAAAGCGAACGATTCGCGACCGCTTCATTATAGAGTTGTGGACGGACTTGCACCGACATGGCTATATCGGTCGCCGCCGAGATGAATTGATTTATGCTTGGATGGAAGCTCACGGTATCGAAATCACAGATACTAACTGGAACTCTATCGCAAAAATCTACATCAGGCAATACAAGAACTATCTCCAAAGGGAAGCCTACAAAAGAAAATCAAAAAAATCGTAACTTATGTGGTGGAGTTAATACCCCCTATTTTGGAAGAGTATGTAACACTTTTTTTAACACTTATATGAGGACTACGAAACAAATATTGCCGGGAGTTAAAGAGATTGGCTGGGTAAGGTGTGAGCACCTTGTGAATGACATCGCTCTGCGTGGCATTGCGATGATGCCGGTTCCTATTCTCACCGAAATTCACAATGTGCCGTTCTTCGATGAACCGACCTGCGAGTGTGTCACGGAGAACGACGGCGGCAACCGCACGGACACGGCGAAACTGAAGTTCGCCTCAGAGGACCTGCTTCCGCTGAAAGAACACCTTGCTTTCGTCGTTACCGCCATTGACGGTAACTCCTACATCATCGGTGCTCGTGAAACGCCGTTCCCGGTGGTCAAACTCACCATCTCGTTCGGCAATGCCGACGGCGAGGGTGCCGGCTTCATCTACGAAATCACGCACAAGGCGATTAAATCGCTCGTGCCGTGCCATAAATGAAATTCTGAGCATTCCATATTGAACACTCAATCCCAGTGTCATAAGTAAGAAAGATTGATATGTCTTGCCGTCGGTTCGTGATGAATAGACGGCTTTTTTCGTTTTAAGAGCTGCCTTTGAGGCGACACCTTTCTTGTTGTTGTGATTGATAAAGCGGAAAGTGTGGCCGTTGCCGTGCAGTCATTCATTGTCGCAGCCGTTGCTTTGTAGTCGAAGCGATATGCCCTATCGGCTTTTCGTGAAACGGTCATATTCTCGGCTACGTTTTCCTCGCTGACCGCTTCGCGCTCTCCGTGGTGGCAGTCCTCTCTCGTTCTTCTTTCGCCCCTTTATGCCGATGATGCAGTCCACGCTGTCGAATATCTCCGCACAAGTATCTCTTACTGCCGCACCTCGCCGAAGCGTCGCACCATTTTTTATCCGAGGGAACGTCCTCTCAGTCCTGCAAGCGGCTTCCTCATCGGCTTTGCGTTGCAGTGAAGTTTGGTGTCTGCGTCTGCGAGTGTGGTAAGGTCATACAGCCCTAAAGCATCTGACTTTTCACCGCTTTGCCTCCTGTGCCGCTATGCCGGGATTTCAACCGCTTTTTTATTGCGTCATCGGTGTTTCGGACGGCTCCAAGTGGAACGTGCTCCACGCTCTGCCTTCTGTCTGCATCACCTTTTGCCCTCTTTCGCCTCTCGTTTTGACCCTGCGGGTTTTCATTCGCTAAATTTTATTTTACGCCGCAAAGTTATGGCATACCGCGGAACAGCAAGGGCAAGTTTGCACTCCGTGTTCCTCGCCGTTTCGGTACCCTGCAACGACGCAATCACCCTTGCTTTTGCGGCAATCCGCACACAATGCCATTTTGTGGCAGTGTAAAATTTAAAATTTTAAGCAAATGAAAAGTACAACTCAAAACATCAAGGCTATCAGATTACAATTCGGAGAATTGACAATCACGGCAGAGGTGGAAGCACGCCTCGAAGAACTCGGCTTTACGCCTGAAACACTCATCGATGCAATAGGTGAACACAAAAGCGATTGCTCCGGCAATCCCAGCATCTACTGCGGCACATACAGCAAGTACAGCGGTGAAAAAGGCATCTGCGGTCTGTGGATTGACCTCACCACGTTCTACGACTACGACGACTTTGTCAACTTCTGCTACGCAATCCACGCCGACGAGGAAGATCCGGAACTGATGTTCCAGGACTATGAGGCGTTCCCTCGCAAATGGTACGACGAAAGTTGCTTCGGGCAGTGCTGCTTCGAGGCAGTAAGAGAATACAGCGACATGTGCGACAAGTATTCGCCGGACGCGGTGGACGCCTTCATCGACTGGGGCTGCGAAGAACTCGAACATTTCGAGGACTGCTACGTCGGAGAGTACGACAGCAAGGAAGACTTCGCCAGAGAAATCGTAAACGACTGCTATGACCTCGAAAAGCAGATGGGGCATCTCGCCAATTACTTCGACTACGACGCTTACGCCCGCGACTTGTTCATGTATGACTACTATTACGACAACGGCTACGTTTTCCGCCGCTGGTAAACAGTGTCAATCACAACGAAAGGGTCGCCCCAATGACCCCTCTTTTGCTATAATGTTATAAAAAGGCGAGGTCGTACAGTAAATGTACGACCTCTTTTTTCCTTTTTATAGTGTTGGTATTGAGCCTTAAGTCAATACCGGCACTTTTGCTACTGCAAAGTTAACTCTTTTTTTTGATATGACAAAAAAACAAAGAAAATTTTTTGAATTATTTTCGATGGAATTGGCTTAAGCCACTTATTTCATCAAGGATTCGACTAACTTGTACAAATTGTTTGTGTTTCTGTATTAACGCGTCAATTTCATTCATCAATTCTTTAGACCTATTTTCCGAAACTTGACTTAGCATATATATTACAACCCTTAACGCACCATTAAGATTTTGATTTTCACCTATGCCTTTCATCATAGCGGGACCTTTTCTAATTGATTTTTCAGGAGTAAAATCATAAAGTACATTCCCATGCGCACAAGCATTTCTTACATCCTTGATTAAATTTAAATAGTTATCAAAAGTTGGCAGTGTTTTAATGCCAAATGCATTTGCTATCTGCAACTTTAATTTTTCATCCTTTATAGCTTTGTAAAGACGAACGACTTCGCCTAATGTCATAAATTCCAAGGTCTTCCATGCCGGGGCGAATTTGTCGTTTATATGATGTCGGTGATGTAAGGCTATTACAGGTGTTTTGTCTAATATTTGCTTATAAACCTTTTCCCAAAATGAACGAGCTTGCGAGTTGCTTACCACATTGGTATCTACAAACCATGTTGGGCTGTTCTTATACTTGTTAGACACGAAATAAATTACTTTAGTCCTAAATGCAATCTCTATTCGACTTAACGCCTTTAGAAGTATGTTTCGCAGATTGAAATCAAAATAATACAATTTAACTGCGTTATCAAAATCTGCCCCTTTGGTAAACTCGTGTGTACGGTGATGCTTTTGTGGATAATCTACCTCATAGGGAAACCAATAGAATCCAAGCCTATAATAACCTACATCAAGAAGCACTTCTTTTGCTTTCTCGATGTCATTTATAATCATACCTCTGCTTTGCAGCAAGTCGATTTGTTCATCTACATTTTTTGCTATATTGCCCATAGTTCGTGCAAAGTTAGTAAATATTTGCGAAAAATCGTGTCTTTTCATCACTATTATATGATAGGTAATTTTGTGGCAAAACAAAATGTGTTATGCCGCAAACTCAATACAATCTTCACCTGAAAGGCTTCGTCGGCGGTGCCGACTTTGACCGCAATTATGTCGATTATATCCTCGCCAAGAATGCCGGCAAGGAAGTGAACGTGCTGATTGACTCGCTCGGTGGCAACCTCGCCACTGCTCTCTCCATTGCCGCTGCTTTCAAGAACCACGGCAAGGTCAGCGTTCACTTCGTCGGCATGAATGCTTCCGCCGCTACCATCGCTTCGCTCGGTGCGGCTCATATCTCCATTGACAAGAACGCTATGTACCTCGTCCACAAGTGTTCGACTGCGTTCTTTGAATGGGGAAGCCTCAATGCCGACCAATTCCGCACCCTTATCGCCGACTGCGAAAAGGCTGCCGCAGACCTTGACAAGCTCGACGTGAACATCGCATCGATGTATGCCGGGAAGTGCAAGAAGAAAACGCAATGCCTGCTCGACTTGATGAAAGTCGGCGGCTGGCTATCTGCCAAGGACGCCCTCGAATGGGGCTTCGTTGATGAAATCACCGACCTTGACGACGAGCCGGCTCCCGTGCTCACCGACGCTGTGGCTTCGGAACTCGCAGCAGCCGGAATCCCCTTGCCTAATCTTCCTGTCGAAGAAAAGGAGAATCCGATTCTCTCTTTCTTCGAGAAAATGGCGGCTATCTTCCAAAGTAAATCCAAACCACAACTCACAATGAACAAGAACTACAAATCCATCTGTGCGCTGCTCTCCATTGAAAGCATAGCACTCACCGACGGCAAAGCCTCGCTGACCGATGAACAGTTGACCGCCCTCGACAAGGCTCTCGAAATGAAACTTCAGGTCATTTCTGACCTCGAAGCGCAGATTGCTGCACTAAAGGCCGCTCCTGCTGTTACTTCTACCGCCATTGTCGATGACGGCAAACAGACACAAGCCGCTGAGAAAAGCGACTATGAAGTTTTCTGCGACACTGTCAATGCCGCCAACAAACTCTACAACGAAGTATAACCATTAAACCTAACGTATATGGCTGGAAAATTCACTTTCTCTCCCTCCGATTTCCAAGAGGCGGCTATCAAATACCGCAAGGAACTGCTTTACTTGCCGATTATCGGCTGTAATGACACGTTGCAGTATATGACTGCTCGCCCGGGCATCCGCTACAAGGAGCGTGTCGGCAACATCACCGGCGACGCTCAATTCGCGCCCTACAATCCTGCTCGCTCCAAGGATTTTGACCTCCACCTTTCTTTCCGCGAAATAGAGACCTATTTCGGCTCTGTGGTTGCTAAGTTTGAGCCTAACTCGGCTATCTCAACTTTGCTCGGCACAGGTGCTACGAAAGGTGACGGTCAGATGTCAACGCCTACGGCTAAGCACGTGCTCTCGCTCATCGCGAAAAGTCTTTCCGAGCATCTCAACGATGCTATCTGGAATGGTGTGCGTAACGCCTCCGGCGACACAACCAAAGACCTTTTCAACGGCTTTGACACTATCACGCAGAACGAAATCACCGCAGGTGCCATCTCTGCCGAAAACGGCAACTACATGAAACTGTCGGAAGCCATCACCACGTCTAACGCCGTGGACGTTGCAAAGGAAATCCTTTTCTCGCTCGACCCGCGCCTCCGTTCGCAGGATCTCTACCTCTACTGCTCGCAGGACTTCGTGGATAAGTACAACGAGGCTTATCAACTCACACACGGCGGCTTGCAGTACAACACGCAGTACGGACAGCAAGCCGTGGAAGGCTCGAACGGCAAACTGAAGTTTGTACCGCTCTACAACAAGGCTGACTCCAAGTTTATGCACGTCACCACCAAGAGCAATATGCTCGTTGGCTTCGACCAAATGGGCGATATTGAGAATGTTATGGTCAAGGAATATGAACCATTCATTCTTACCTATATCGCCACTATGTTCTTCGGCGTTCAGTTTGAATGCATCGACAAACGACGCTTCAAAACCATTGAACTCACTGTGTAATCCATAAAAATCAAAGATTATGGCTACAAATACTTGCAACGCTTTACAGAAATCGCTCGCCTGGTGCCAAGGCACTCCCGAACTGCCGGGCGTGAAACGCCGCATCTACTATCTCGCCAAAAGCGCGATAGTGGCGTTCCCGACCTTGCCGCGCGACGCTAACGGTCGTGTCACTTCGGCTGTTCTTGACGGCTCGTTCACGCTCGTTGCCGACCAGAAGTGGAAGTATATCGACATACTTCCCGACAAGTCGCAACTCACTTCGGAGGCGCAGGGTGAACTCCCAAGCCAAACCCAGTTAAACAAGTTAACTGCCGTTCACCCGGGCGTCGGTGCTGACGCTTCCGCCGCTGCCGCCTACATCAACAACTCCGATAACGTGTTTATCGTCGAGGATATGAAAGGCAACTATCGTGTGCTCGGCAACGACAAGTGGAGCACGAAATCGACTGTCGCCCAGGACCTCGGTCAAGGTGCCACCGGCACTACTTCGACTACTATCAACGTCGAAGCAACCGATGAAGTCCCTGCTCCGTTCTACAAGGGCACTATCGAAACGGAGAACGGCGACATCGACTGCTCCGGTGAATAATAAGATGATTGAACAGAACGCCAAGCCGGGGGCTATTGCCTTGGACGAGATGTTGAACGACATCGAAGTGCCATCGCTCGATGTTCCCGAACTTGGCGCTCTTTTAGTTTCCGACAAGTCAAAAGACTTGTTCGAGGAGAAGAAACGCAAGGCGTGGAAAGAACTCGACGTTGCCGAAGCTCGCTGCGATTTCGCTCCGAACAGAATGCGTATCACCAACCGCGGAGGCGTGTTCTTCATAACGCTTTGGAAAAAGTCGGTGTACGGTCGTACTCTTACCGACATCAAAGGCGATGATGATATGGTCGGCTTTTTCGCCGACAACATCACTCCGCTTATCCGCTCCGTCCTCGGCTCGTTTCTCTCGCCTGATGACTTCGCTGTGGTGACTACGCCGAAGCGTCGCCACAAAGAACGCAACTTCGCTACGCTCATTGCTATTCGAATCGCTGAAATGCTCGGTTTGCCGTTTTTTGAGGATTGTGCTTTCGCTCCCTCAAAACACCGCGTCGGGACGGTTTTCACCGCCAACAACATACCGCCGCAACGTAACATCATTGTCTTCGACGACTTCGTTACGACAGGGCAAACGCTCGTTTCAATGCAGAATTTACTCGTTTCGCTCGGCAAGAACTGTACGTTCTTTGCCGGAATAAACAACAAACTATGATGGATAACAAATTTACTGAACTCATAAAGCAGTGGCTTGAAACACCGAGCGACCAACGTGATTACTCCGTTGGTGCTCTATATCTGTTGAAACTCAGCGGCAATCAAATTATGTATCGCAACGTCGTTGCTCAACTCAACCGCCGCCACGATTTTGTGGATTATCAAATCCAAAAATACTACAACTTCCGTGTTCAAGCCCTTACTCACGCTCAAGTCGAGGAGATGCAGCAGAAAGTCGATGTGATCGTTGCCGAACACATTTCGCTTGCGGCTAATGCCGATGAGCATAAGACCGGCAAGCGTATCGACCATGACTCTTTGCCTGATGAAATCAAGGCAAAGTACGTTGAGAATCTTTCCATTCTCCAACGTATGCGTGAACTGCATCTCAAACTCCGTTCACTGTCGCTCGACACTGCTCCTTGTCCCGATTCGGAACGCTATCCGTTCCTTAAAGAACTCATCGAGCTTGACAAGAAAATGCACGCCAATTGGGAGGAATACGACCATTATGTCATAGGCACGAGCGAGGAGGAACGAGGCACGAACAAGCCCAAAGCCCGCACCGCCCAAAAGAAGAAATCTCGTTCCTCTTAACTCTTAACTCGTACCTGTCGTGAAACGAACCGCCGACATAAACGAAATTCTTAAGCCGCTGAAAGATACTCCGTTTCAGGCGTATCTTTCTAATGCTGTTCAAGTTGCCGACATTCTCGACTGGATTCTCTCGCAGGTCGGCGTGGCGGAAATTTGGCAAACGTCGTTTTCCATTTCCGAAGAATTTCTCCGCCGTCTGTTCTTTATCTGCAAGGACAAGAAAGTTTCGCGTATCAACCTTGTTCTCGACCATAAGGCTACGAACAAGACGCTGAAACTTTGGGCGTTCATCACACAGGTTATCGAACACACCTACCTCGCAGACAATCACAGCAAGATTTTGTTGGTGAAGTCGGAGTCCGGCAAGACAGTCTCCGTCATCACTTCACAAAACCTCACGCGAGGCAATCGTGCCGAAAGTGCTTTTATCAGCACCGACCCGATTATCTTTGCCTCGCTATATGCTCAAATCGAAGATTTAATCACTAATCACTCCGTTCCGCTCAATGAATTATTCAGACAACGAGTTGAAGCAGATTGAGAAATTCGCCTCAATCTACCTCAAAATTTCAGACATGGCAGTAATACTCGATATTCCTGCCGATGTGTTGCGTGAGGACATCGCCGACCGCACGAGTGAAGTTTCAAAAGCGTATCGCCGTGGCAAAGCCGGCTCCAAAGTGAAACTGCACTCGCAGGAGATGATGCTTGCTCAGGTCGGCTCGCCGCTCGCTATCGAGAACGCTCACCGCAATCTTTTGGATATGGAAGATGACGAGTAATTATGAGTACGCCTTCTGCAATTGATGTTTGCCGCACCGAACTTTTTACTAAAGTCGAGGACTTGCAGCAAAAATATCCACAAGCTCTTGTGGATAAGGTCGTTCGTGTGCGTGAGATGTATAATTGGTTTCTATCTAACCCAGGCGGTACTGACCGCGAGTTTGTGTCGGAAGTGATGCAGCGACACTCTGTCTCCAAAGTGACCGCCTATTCCGACCTCGCTGTCGTGAAAACGCTGATGCCTCTGCTCGCTTCGGCAAGCCGTGATTTCCACCGCTGGCGTTTCAACGAGATGATTATGAAGACTTACGCCAAGGCTCAGGCAAAGGGCGACACGAAGACTATGGAACGTGCCACAGCGTCCTACGCCAAATACAACCGTGTTGATTTGGAGGACGAGCAGACTTTGCCTTACGAGCTTATCGTGGTGCAGCCGTTCACTGCGACGGACGACCCCACTGTCCTTGGCATTAAGCCTATCCCGAACATTCAGCAGAAAATATCCGATATGATTGCGAAATATCGTGCCGAAACGCTCGACATCGAGGATGTGGAGTTCGAGGAAGCAGACCTCGAATTTGACACGCTATTTCCACTAACAAAAAACGACAATGACGATGGCGAAGAAGATTTACTTCAATAATCCGCAGCGGCTTACGCAGCTTATCGGTGCTAACACCACCGTCATTGTCGCAGGACGACGCACAGGCAAAACGGACAGCATCGCCGCTCCGTTTGCTTTGCGCAATATGCAACGTATGCCCGGCTCGACAGGCGGCATCGTGGTGCCGACGTTCAAACACGGTTTGACCAACACGCTGCCGGGACTGCTCGCTGCGTGGAAACGCTGGGGCTATATCCACGGCGTGCACTACGTTGTGGGTCGCCGTCCGCCCAAGTCGTTTGCTCGTCCTATCATCGAGCCGAACGATTATGAACACGTCATCTCGTTCTACAACGGATCTTGTGCGGTCATCATCTCGCAGGACCGTCCCGGTTCTTCCAACTCGCTCACGCTCTCGTGGCTGCTCGTTGACGAGGCTAAATTCATCGATTATCAGAAACTAAAAGACGAAACGCTCCCTGCCAACGGTGGCATCAAGTCGCATTTCGGGCGGCACTCGTTCAATCATTCAATAATGATTTTAAGCGATATGCCGCAGACGCAAAAAGGTTCGTGGTTCTTGCACTACCGCGACAAAATGGACCCCGAACTAATTGCGACGATTGAGGGAACGGTGTATGAGATCTGGCGGACGAAGGAGCGTGTTCGCACGCTCTCCGCCAAGGGGCAGCCGGTACCCGACTACCTGAAAGGCTATCTTCGACGTCTCGACCGCAATCTTAATCAGATGCGGTCTGTCGCTGTCTATTACAAGGAGTACAGCAGCATTGAAAACTTACAACTTCTTGGTGAGAACTACATCAAGCAGATGAAGCGTGACTTAACTCCATTGACGTTTCAAACCTCTATTCTTTGTCAGCGCATAGGCATAGCCAAAGACGGTTTTTATTCGTCAATGAGAGAGGGGCACAAGTATAATGCAAGTGATTTTGAATTTCTTGATGAGAAATTCAAAAGTGGAGAGTGGAGTGCGGAGAGTGGAGAGGCATTTACTTGTGATGCTGATTCCGACGTTAATAAGGACGCGCCGATTTGCATTGGTATGGACTACAATGCAAATATCAACTGGATTGTTGCCGGGCAGCCCGATGGGCGGCGGCTCAATGTCATTAAGTCGTTCTACGTCAAGTTTGAGCGTAAGATTCCCGAAGTCGTTGCCGACTTCTGCACTTACTACGCTTCGCATCGCAACAAGACGGTGGTCTATTACTACGATGCTACCGCTCTCGGCTCTAACTATGCCGTCAACGAACAGGACTTCCGTTGGGTGGTCGTCCACGAGTTTGAACGCCACGGCTGGACTGTCGAGGCGGTCTATCTCGGCAATCCAATGCGGCACGATGAGAAATACCTTCTCATCAACCAAGGTTTTGCCGGCAAGCAACGCCTTATGCCTTTCTTCAACCGACAGAATAACGACGACCTTATCCTCGCCATTCAAGCAGCCGGCGTAAGCCGCGGCCGCAACGGCTTCCGAAAAGACAAAGGCGGCGAGAAACTTGCCGAATCGGAAGAAGACCTGCTCGAACACCGCACCGACGGCACAGACGCTTTCGATACACTCTACATCGGAGCAGAAAAATTTCCGTTCCACGATTCTTTCAGCCTCTCGGTATCAGGTGTTTCATGACCCAATCAGACTCGGTAAAAGTTAAAAATTAGACCAAGTCTTCATTTTATTTTCTTTATATTTGCTCATATTAAAAATTAATAGTATCTTTGCACATCAAAATAAGGCGACTATCGGTTTCAACCGAGTCAAAGATAACCGAACCCGTTAGCATCCCGTAGAACTGCTGGCGGGTCACTTCTTTTATAATATGAACCAATTACCTCGTTCGATAGACGAACACATAAAATATCTCCAACAAAAAGGTATGACGTTTCCTGATAAGGAAGCTGCCACCGATTTGTTTTCCCGCGTCAGCTATTCACGACTCAAATATTATTGGAGAGATTTGATTGAGGTCGATTCTGACGGTGTTTTTAAGGTTGGTACTACTTTCTCTACCATAATCGGGAGATATGCATTTGACCATCAACTCCGGGTGTTTCTTTTTGATGCCATTGAAACCATTGAAGTTGCACTCAGAGCCAAAATCATCGACCACATGTCGAAAGCCGCCGGGAACGGCTTGTGGTATCTTGATTCTAATTTATTTGAGGATAAACAACGTCACCAAGATTTTGTCCTTGATCTGAAGTATGAGTTTGAACGTAGCACCGAACCGTTCGCAAAAAAATATATCTCAGAACATCCTGATTGGGATTGCGATTCCTTATCAGGGGACAATCCTGATGCATGGCTGATTATTGAAGTGGCAACTTTCGGAACCCTTTCAAAAATGTATAAGAATCTGAAAAGTCAGTTGCCACAACGGTCTGCGGTTGCCAATGACTTCGGTCTTTATTCATCAAAAGACTTTTCCAACTGGATTGAGGTAATATCTCTTATGAGAAATATCGTTGCTCACCATTCGAGATTATGGAATAGAAGCCTTGGCAAAAAGATTATTGACCCAAAGGGGAAAAGAAATGCTTGGCTTAATGGAGAGCTCACAGAGATACAAAAGAAGAAACCATACGCAGTAATCTGCGCCATTGCCTACCTTTGCAAGGCAGTGAATTTTCAACATGGATTTCCCAATGCTGTCAAACATCTATGTTCGGTGTATCCCGATATTCCGCTTGCAAGGTATGGTTTTCCTGTAAGATGGGAGAAAGAACCGTTTTGGAGGTAAGGAATATGAGACATATATTATATGTAATGTTCGCTGTCATAGCATTGTGCGTCGCATCTTGCACCGATACATCTTCCCGATATAATAAAGATATAAATAATGCGGAGAGGCTCATGCAGACTAACGCCGACAGCGCAATAGCGATTTTAGATCATATTGACCCAACAAATCTTAAAGTAGACTCGCTACGGGCCAAATATCATTACCTGCTTGCTTTCGGCCACATGCGACAGAATCGCTCAATGATTGGCGACTCGCTTGTATCTTTCGCTCACAAATATTATAGCGGAAAAGATGTTGTCAGAGATGTACGTTCAGGCACCGCTTACGCATGGTATAAATTTTGGGTGGGAGATACTCCCGGAGCAATTACTATGCTTGATTCTATCGTAAGCCTATCGAATTTGCCTGATTCTTTAGCCGCACCAACGCTCCGCGTTAGAGTGCTTCTCGGAGCATCGGAGTATCAGGGTGAAACTCTGATTCCGTTTGCTAAAAGGCTTGTGGCTATTGAATCCGATACCCTGCGGCAAATAGAAGCCAAATATATGCTTTTGAGTGCTTACGAATATGCTGAAAAACTTGACTCTGCATTGTTGCTCTCCGAAGAACTGATTGATTATGCCCGTTCTCACAAGTGGGGTGATAAACAGTTTATGTTTGAATTGGAGCAAGCTCAGATTTTAGGTGAGATGGGGCGTACTGATGAGAGCAATAGAGTTGTGGAGGGTATATTCGAGAAATCTTCGCCGGATAATGGAGCAGCCGACTACCTGCATATACAACTTGCAATGAACGCTCTTAACTCCGGCAATTTAAGCCTTGCCACTAAAGAACTTGCTATTGCCGACAGTTTTGCTGTTGAATTCCGCAAAGAAGATGACGCCTACTATCGAAGTTACAGTAATCTTCTGCGTACAATGATTGACTTTAAGCAGAATGGCAAGATGAAACTGGGGCATGTCAATGGTATAAATAATCGCCAGCAGGAGCGTTACAACCGGGCTAAGGCTTCACAATGGGAGAGTGAGCGCAGTGCATTGCAACAGCAGAGCCGTGCTTTGGCTCTCAAAACTGAGAGTCAGCACAAGACAGTCGTTATTCTTGTTATTGCCTTGTTTGCTCTTATTATTATTGTGTCCGCTGTCTGGATTATCAGACAACGCAGACTGCGTGAACGGGAAAATGAGGAACGCGCCGAAGCTTTGCAGAAAATGGTTGACGAACTGAAATCGGAGCCTGCTCCGATGCAAGCAGAAGTCCATACCCCTGAGGCTTTGCGTCGCGCCATGCTTCAGCAACTTGGCATCATCAAGATGGTAGCCGAAACTCCCACAGAGCAGAACCGTGAGATGCTTCGCAAAATATCCTCCATAGAAAGTGATACGGATGGGGAACTTGTCAATTGGAATAACGTGTTTGAACTTATCAACACTCTTTATGCCGGATTTTATGACAGGCTTCAAGCTTCCTTTGGCGACGTTCTCACACCAAAAGAGAAGCAGATAATTGTCCTGATGCTTGCGGGATTCTCAACGAAAGAGATAAGTGTTATCACAGGGCAGACCACTTCCACAATCTATGTTCGGAAAACCTCTATAAGAAAGAAACTCGGAGTGCCGGAAAAGGAAGATATTGTCGAGTTTCTTAGAAAGAATATCAAGAGTTAAGAGAGCATTAAGACCAAGCAGCGCCTTATTAAGACTATTAAGAGATGCAACCTCTGATTTTCAGCAGGTTGCATCTCTTGTATTAAGACTTTTGTATTTGGAGTTAAAATCCTTTTGGATATAATTTTGCACTGTAAATCACAGAAAATTATTAATTCCAAAACATGATAAAAATGAAACAGTTATTCTCGATCCTTATGCCCATACTGTTTGTATCAACAGTTTATGGGAGTACGATTACCGGCAAGGTGGTGGATGAAAACAATTCACCTCTTGGCTTTGTGAATGTGGTGCTTCTAAAAGCCGATTCTACCTACATTGCGGGTACTATAACCGACGAAGATGGTGCTTTCTTGTTCAATGAAACGACAGGAAGCCCTAAATTCGTAAGTGTCTCATCTATCGGGTATGCCAATCAGACCCTCGCTATTCCACCTACAGGGGATTTGGGTATAATCGCCCTAAATCCTGAAAGCGTCATGCTTGGCGAGGTCGTGGTTAAGTCAAACCGACCGGTGACTGCAATAAAAGGAGACGCACTCGTGACTAATGTAGCCGGCTCACAACTTGAACATGCCGGTACTGCAAATGATGTCCTCGCACAGGTGCCAATGGTGCTTGGTCGAGACGGTAACTTTGAGGTGTTCGGGAAAGGTTCGCCGGCTATTTATATAAATGGGCGGGAGGTGCAGGACCTCACACAGTTGTCGCAATTGAATTCTGCTGACATAAAGAACGTGGAAGTCATAACTAATCCCGGTGCCAAATATGGCGCCTCTGTTCAATCTGTTATCCGTATTAAAACAAAACGACCGCAAGGAGATGGTTTCAGTGGTACTATCCGCGCACAAGGCGTTATGCAAAAGTATTTCCGCACAGTTGACCAGGTAAATTTCAAATTCCGTACCGGTGGGCTTGAATTGTTTGGTAATTTCGGCTACATAGGAGGTAAATTTCAAAGCAGCAACAGTGTTGATATGCTTACGCAATCCTCTGTGATATGGAATCAGTTGCTGACTCAGGAGGGCTTTATGAGAACAAATGAATTCTTTGGCAAGGGAGGCTTTTCATATCTCTTTAATGATAGCCATTCTGTCGGAGCATACTATTCCAATGGCTTTATAATGCAAAAGACCGAACACACTGGAATCAGCAACGTATTTGCTGATGGAGTGCCTTATGACAATCTGACAATGCAAGGACGCACTGAAAACAATATCCTTCCGAAGCATCACGCCAATTTGTATTATAATGGTGAAATCGGCAGTTTTGGTATTGATTTCAATATGGATTATATGTGGCGTAAAAGCCGCTCTGAAATGTGGAACAATGAAACAAGCGAGAGTCTGGAAAATTCGATAGTCAATTCTCTTGGTATCAACAGGAGTCGCCTTTTTGCGGAAAGACTCGTGTTAAGTTATCCGTTTTGGAAAGGCGGTATTGAATTTGGCGAGGAATACACCACATCGCGGTTCTCCTCCGATTATACGACAGACGCTTCTATTCTGGGCAATGCAACTTCCAATGTTGATGAGAACAATATTGCCGGTTTTTTTGAAATCGGACAGTCGTTTGGCAACTTTAATGTCGGTGTGGGCTTGAGATACGAACATGTAAAATTTGATTATCTCGAAAACGGGCAGAAAATTGAAGACCAAAGTAGAACATACAGCAATCTCTTTCCATCGGTATCACTATCAACCATGATTAAGAATGTGCAACTTTCTATGACTTACACCAACAAGACACAGCGACCTTCTTATGCCGACCTTGACGGTACGGTTGATTATATTAACAGATTTACCCTTGAAGGAGGCAATCCATTTTTGAAACCGGAAAAAATCCATTCGATTGAAATGATGGGCGCATGGCGTCAGTTCTTTGGTCAAATAACTTACACATATAAGAAAGACCCGATAATGAACAACACACATCCCTATGGTGATGACGCTGAGATAAAACTTATCACAATGGACAACTTCCCAAAAATTCAAGGCTTACAAGCCTTTGTCGGAGGTCAGTTCAAGGTTGGTATATGGCAACCAAAAGTCAATGTCGGTATTATGAAGCAATGGCTGACAATAGATTATTCCGGTGGGCTTAAAAGGCTTGATAATCCGATAGCTCTGGTACAGTTCCAAAATGCAATCCATCTGCCATACGACATCTGGCTTAATGTGGATATGCAGTGGATGAGTGCCGGTAATGGTGACAATACATATCAAAAATCATCATCTTATCTCAACGCAAAACTGTATAAGGCTTTTTTCAACAACCGTTTTAGCATTACTCTCGAAGCCAACGACATATTCAACAAAAGCAATCGTGATGTAACGCTTTTGAATAAAGATGTTACGATTTACAAATTAAATACAACCAATAACCGCACTTTTATGCTGACTCTGCAATACACCTTTAACTCCACTCGCGACAGGTACAGAGGTCAGGGTGCAGGGACAAATGAGATGAACCGTTTTTAATAATACAGATATGAAAAATCTATTGACAGTATTCGTTTTGGCTATCATAGGTTTGGTTGCCAATGCAAAGCCTCATTGTCAGGGCTTCAACAACCATGATGACAAGGTAACAATAGTATTCACCGACGATAATGCCGGAAAACGATATGATGTTACAGATGTGAAACTCATTCCTACTTGGATGGGAAAAGAATATCCGGCGACATCTGTCAACACCACAATTAAGGACGGAGTAGCAACTGTCACTCTCGTCTTTCCTCACCTAACTCATTTCTCAAATCCGAGAGTTACGCTCCGCATAAACGGGAAGAAAACAAAATTTGAAGTTTGTCAATAACTAACCGAAAATTTGCCAGTCGAAACCAAACAGATGTTCATGCAAAATAAGCAAAGGCAGGAAACCCCGGCCGCGATGTCGGGGTTCTCTTAACGGGCGTTCCGGCACCGCAGTCGGGCTATCGTGAACAGAGCCACGGTCTCTGCCATTCGGCTTCTATCCCATAACGCATTGCCTCGGAGATACCTCCGGGGCTTTTTTGTGCGGTGGAGTGAGCCAAAAGTCGTGGGCTACCGCTCCACTGAATCGTCTTTGCGGAAGGCTTGCTTAGTAAGAGTAAGGCATTGTGTCGCTCACCGAACATTGGCTACTGCACTCGGCTTCGCACGTTGTAGGCACGGAAAGATGTTTGCTCTCTCGTCTGACGTACCACTGCACTTGTTTTTTAAGGTGTTGCCGTTTTCTCCGCTCTGAGCCCAAACTGCGGAGAAATATAAGGTCATTGTTGCTAAACAGAATTGATTGTCACATAACATTGTGCAAGCCTAAAGCACGATAGAAAATTTTCCATTACAAAGTTAGCGATTTATCCACGCTCGACCTCTCGTGCAAATGAGTGCAGAACTGCGCTTGCGCGAGTTATGCCGAGTGTAGCCGAGAGTGCACGAGAGTGAAAAGGGTAAAACAAGCAGCCTCGACAAATCTTCCTTTTTTTCGTCGTGCCTATAAAAAAAGAGTATTTATCGGTCTTGCCCTTGTCGGCTGTCGTGCCAAGGCACTGATGTCATTCGCTCCTGATTGCAATGTAAAATCAATCGCGCCTCGGCGCACAGTTATTAACAATTTAATTCTTACAACAATGACACATATTTCTCAATTCGCAGTTAAGGACTTCGACGCTTACGAAAACAGCAACGAGTTAAAAGAATATCAAGTGGAAGTGATTACTTTCGACGGTGAGAGCGAAACGGTTTACGTTGAAGCCTACAACGAAGACGAAGCCTCAAACAAGGCAGCAGCACAGGTCGGCAACGCTGACTACGTTATGGTTTACTCTTACAACTAAGCAAGCCTTCTTTCCGGAAAGACGGTCAGCCCAGCGGCTGACTTTCTTTTTGCTCACTCCACCGCCGGGAATAGCGGAATGTATCTTAATCACACGGCTACCGCCGCTCCATTGCTTTTGTGCGATTGCCGCTTTCTCAGAGCCGGCCTTTGTCTGCTCACTTCCGCCCGGCGTGGTTGATTGTCGCTGACTTTGACACTTTCGTTCATCGTGAACTTTGCCGATTTCCATTGTTGAATTATATCGTATTCGTGGTTGTTGCCGGTAGATTGAGAGTGCTATTCTCCTAATTCGTGACTGATAATTCTTCTCGCCAACTTCCGTTTAGGGCAGCATAGCATATCGCCCTTGGCAGTCATATTTGCTTAGTCCGTGCAGCATTTCATTCATTGTCAAATTAAAGATACATCGAGGAAGAACGAGGCACGACCTCTCCGCTCTCCATTCTCCGCTCTCCGCTGTTTTGTGCTGACCGCTCGATGCTTGAACGGCACATAGCGGCACTTTTGGCTTGCAACCTACGCTCATTGTCGGGCAACGCCACGGAAATTGCGACGTGCGTTCGGCACTTGCAGCGACTTCGATTGTGGCTCCACTTCCGGCAGTGGCTACAACCTCTTTGTTGCCGATTGCCTTTATCGGCTTCCTTTCTTGCTATGATTTTTGCCTCCGGCACATTTCCCGACGAAGAACATTGATGACACGCAATCGCACCATTCATTTTAACTGTGCAAAGTTAGGACGATGTTCAGGCTGCAAGGGCAAGTGTGCACTCCGTGTTCCTCCTTGTTTCGCTTCGTTGCAACAAGGCAATCACCCTTGCGGCTCGACTTCACTGCTTCGTCCACTTGATTGCACGTAAAATAAACGGCGCTAATGCGCCAATGTTCAATCATCAAAAAATTAAAAATCATGACAAAGAAAGTTTCTAAGAAAGCCGAACAGGCTGCTCAACAAGTCGAGAACGTAGTTATCCCACAGCCTACAGTTACTCCACATCTCATCGTCGCTCAACGCAAGTTTGACCGCTGGTACGTCTATTTTCAGGGCGTCGCACCTAAGGACAATGTGGGCTGCGGTTGCAAGACTGCCAAGAGTGCTCTCCGCTATATGCACTTGCTCAAACATCGCTACGGCGCGGTCATAAGCCAAAACATCTACGACAAACTCAAATTGGAAGCGAGCAAAGAGGCGTAAGCCTCTTTGTCTTTCTCCCTCGATGTATAACTCTTTAATTTTACACGACAATGAAAGAATATACTTGCTACACAAGACAAGGCAAATGGAAATTGACTGCCGACAGCGATATGGACGCTATGCGAACCGCCCTTTACTACTGTTGGCGTGATAACGAAGACTTTATCCGCCTCGAATTCCGCAAGGGTGCGGAGAACTACACGCTCTCAATCTTCCACATCGACAACAACTCTCACGAATGTTTCACTCTATAATTCTTTTAACAATGAAAATCGACTACAACAAGTTCACTGAACAAGAACTCAGAGTTATTTTGAACGCAGCTCGCACAATCAACTACGGTTTCGGGCTACAGTTCCCGAGCCAAAAAGAACAACTGGCTCTCTTGATTGAAGACGAACAATTCCGTGCAATCAATCAGATTGTGCATCAATCGTACAACGCCATTCGTGCAAAGTACATCGCCAGAGGCATCGACCCTGATGCGCCGGACTTCGTTCCGGACAGTTTGGAAGAATAAATTCTCCAAACGTTCCGCATCACACGGCGACAGCCCTCACCGGGTTGCCGCTTTTCGTGTCTTTTGCATCGGCGATTTGTGAACGTAACTTTGCCGTATGATTAAGATACAGAATTTTCGGGCTATGATGTTGTCGTGTCATATCGGGACGATTTCGATACTGACCGACAAGGAGTATATCGACGTTGATATTTCAACGACGGAGACAGGAAAATTGTTGTCGGAGCGTTATTACGCCACCGACGGCAGAGTGTTACTATACGACTTGCGTTCGCTCGTCGAACAGGCGATGCGTCCGTATGGTATTGTGGTGATGAGCGTGTGGTTCGAGGTGTATGTGGATATTCCCGACGATCACAGCGACGACTACGACCGTGGCGGATTCAAGTGCATCTATTGCGACCGCGACATTGACATCTACGATTTCGAGCCACTGCTTAGGTCGCACTTCCTAACTGCTGCCGCATCGAGGCGCGTGGCTCCCGAGAGCTTCGTGTTCCTGCCGTTCTTCGCCTACTTTGGCGAACTCGTGAATTACGAAATCTTTGCAGATTTCGTTAGTGGCGGCGAGTCGGGGCATTGTTCGTTCAAAGGTCCTTTGCAGCAGACTTCGGCAACGAGCAACGAAGTGTGGACGCACACTATCTTTTGTGCCGAGGTGAAGCGACACGCCGAGGACATGGTGGGCGGAGAGATAGAACTCACGGCGTTCACGGTTCGAGTGGG
>ULJK01004493.1_pt1 | contig 22867 bp, 17 predicted proteins | sample 1950861 | NCBI WGS metagenome assembly ULJK01 (sample SAMEA4835470, study PRJEB28245) | human gut metagenome | biome: gut microbiome; material: fecal sample | place: Denmark | collected 2008
ATAGTTATTTCGTTTTTGATGGAATATTACGTTGTTGGCTATTAAATCATAAAGGAGAAGAACAAATCTTTTGGTTTTGTAAAGAGGGTACGTTCTCAATGTCGAACATATCTTTTACATTACAAACAAAGTCTGCGTTTAATGTGCAAACAATTGTAGATAGCGTTATTTACCGAATAGACAAGAAACAAGAAAATGAACTATACACCGCTATACCTAAGGTAAAAACTGTATTTGAAGATTTGAATGCTATATTGCTGAATAAACTCTTGAAAAGAAATATCGACTTGATTAAATATTCCCCTGAACAGTATTATCTACAGATGATTGAAGAATATGGCATTACACTAAACTATATACCGCTAAAAGATATAGCTTCTTATTTGGGTATCACACCACAAGCACTAAGCAGAATCCGTAAACGTATTTTTTAACTTAGATTCAGTGCTTTAAATGTAAAAGTTCCGAACTTTGTAGCTTTAAATAGTAATTACAATTATGATTAAAAAAATTAAAGTTACAGATCATCCACGTTTGATGGAAATCTGGGAAAGTTCAGTATTAAATACACATGATTTTCTTAAAGAGGAAGATTTTCTATACTATAAGGAACAACTTCCAGTATATTTTCAACATGTCACTCTATTCGGATTTGAACAAGAGGGAATCTTAGTAGGATTTATGGGAATCGCAAAAGGAAATCTTGAAATGTTATTCATTGACAATAATTATCGAGGTATAGGAATAGGAAAAAAATTAATCACTTATGCCATAGATAATTTGCAAGTAACAAAAGTCGATGTGAATGAGCAAAATAATCAAGCTGTCGGTTTTTATAAACATATAGGCTTTAACACATACAAAAGGTCTGATTTGGACGGAGAAGGTAAAGAATATCCTATTTTACACATGCGGTTATAGTTTTCCTTAAAATCACATAAACAAAAAATCCTTGGAAATCTAATGATTACCAAGGATTTCTTGTGACCCGGGTGGGACTCAAACCCACGACCTTCAGAACCGGAATCTGACGCTCTATTCAACTAAGCTACCGAGCCAAAGACTGCGCAAAAGTACATATAATATCTTAGTTTAGCAAATACAGGAGAGAAATATTTTATTTTTGATATTTTGCATATAAGTATTCTGCTTATTCTGCCATTTTGCAAATAAAAGCGATCACATTCTTGTTATTTTGCCATTAATCATTATCTTTGCCGCACATATTTTACAAACACAAAGTACAACAAGTATATGAGCTATCTTATTAAACCCGCAGGGTATAAAGCCTTACTTAACTTATCCCAGACTGAAATGGGAATCAAGAAGATCAAGGACTTTTTCCAGCAAAACCTCTCATCCGAGCTACGCCTAAGACGCGTAACCGCACCGTTATTCGTACTTAAGGGCATGGGTATCAATGATGATCTCAACGGGACCGAGCGAGCCGTTACTTTTCCAATCAAGGATTTAAACGACTCTAAAGCAGAGATCGTACACTCACTCGCCAAATGGAAACGACTGACACTCGCCGATTATCACATTGAAGAAGGTTACGGTATTTACACCGACATGAACGCCATCCGCTCAGACGAGGAGCTAGGCAATTTACACTCTTTATACGTGGACCAATGGGACTGGGAACGTGTAATGAGCGAAAGCGAACGTAATATCGATTTCCTCAAGGAAATCGTCCGTCGCATATATGCCGCTATGGTCCGTACCGAATATTTAGTTTACGAGATGTTTCCTCAAATCCGCCCGACGCTCCCCCAACAGATTCATTTCATCCATTCCGAGGATTTGTTACAAAAATATCCTACCTTTACACCGAAAGAGCGGGAAGACGCTATTACCAAGGAATACGGGGCCGTATTCATTATCGGTATCGGATGCTCGCTAAGCAATGGAGAGAAGCATGACGGACGTGCTCCGGACTACGATGATTGGTCTACGATCGCCGAGAACGGACAAACCGGATTGAACGGGGATTTATTGGTTTGGGATGATGTACTAAACCGTTCTATGGAACTATCCTCTATGGGTATCCGCGTCAACAAGGAAGCCTTGCTACGCCAGTTGGATATTTGCAAAGCCGGGGAGAAAAAGGAACTATATTTCCACAAACGCCTCTTGAGCGGTGAACTTCCGCAAAGTATCGGCGGTGGTATCGGACAAAGCCGGTTGTGTATGTTCTATCTTCGTAAGGCCCATATCGGAGAGATACAGGCAAGTATCTGGCCGGAGGAGATGCGCAAGGAAGCACGTGCGGCTGGAATGATGCTTATTTAGTTAACAGCCAACTATTATATTATGGATGTAAAGATTGAAGAAAGCTGGAAAAAACGGTTAGCCGACGAGTTTGAAAAAGATTATTTCAAGCAATTGACCGATTTCGTTAAACAAGAATACCGCCAAGGTACTGTTTATCCTCCCGGTCCTTATATGTTCAACGCTTTTGAGCACTGCCCGTTCGATAAAGTGAAGGTCGTTATCCTCGGCCAAGATCCTTATCACGAGCCGGGACAGGCGCACGGACTTTGTTTCTCCGTGCAGGATGGGGTACCTTTCCCCCCTTCCCTCATCAATATATTCAAAGAAATACAAGATGATCTAGGGCATCCGGTTCCAAGAACGGGCAATTTGATTCGTTGGGCAGATCAAGGCGTATTATTGCTAAATGCCACTCTCACAGTACGAGCGCATCAAGCCGGTTCCCATCAAAATAGAGGTTGGGAGACCTTTACCGATGCTGTTATTCATCGTCTGGCGGCTGAAAGAAGCCATATCGTTTACATATTATGGGGTTCCTACGCACAAAAGAAAGGTGCTTTCATCGATCCATCCCGTAATCTGGTTCTTAAATCAGCCCATCCGTCCCCTCTTTCCGCTTACCGGGGATTCTTCGGAAACAAGCATTTCAGCAAAGCCAATGATTATTTAATCGCAACTGGGCAAACTCCCATCGAATGGTAAGATCATTGAGAATTGAAAATTAGCTATACAATCCAATAATTTTCAATTCTCAATTTTCGGTTCTTAATACCACTGCTGTCCATCCCTATAATTACTTCTCTTATCATACTTCAAATCTTTCAATAAAGCAGAGCTTACAGCGATACTGAATGTATAGGATTTATAAGGACCGACCGGAACGAAACTAGCCGTCATTTGCCAGCAGTGCAAGTTACGAGTTACGTTACAAGTCATATAAGAGATCTTCTTAGCGTCAAAATCATAAGTAGCGTTAAAGTTAAAACGCCAGTTCTTTGTCGGCTGGATATTTCCGTTAAAGCTCAAAGAGTGAGTCAAGGCGTAATCATACTCCAGTTTAGAACGATTAAAATCACCATACCGCAAACTCAAACCATAACTAAACGAGAGGCTCCAAGGAATCTTGGAAATTAAATAGCCATCGGCATCTGTCTCACCGGTCTCTTTCTTTTTGCCCAACAGACGGCCACCACTTTCCTTATTCTCGCCCTCTCCTTCTCCATCCGGGTTCAAGCCATCCGGATCTGCATTCGGATCCGTGGAAGCCGATTGATTCCCGGATTTATCCGATGAGCTATCACCTCCTCCAAACAACTTCTTGAACGTATCATTATTAAATGTATAAGAAAAACTGGTGCTAGTCCCTCTCAAACGGCCAATACCCTTGCCTGCTTTCCAACGGGGAATATCGACACGATGCCCATTCTCATCGTACGTATAGGTATCGAACTGACCATTCAAGTTCAACGTATAACTCTTGGATAATTTCAAACGTAAACCGACACTCAAGTCACTCCACTTAAATGAATCCGCCGCCATATTATAACTCATGCCTAACGACAGCTTATCGATCAGACTAATTTTCTTGAATCCGGTAGAGTCCTTATCCGAACGCACCTTCATCTCGATATTGTTATTTACGTCAAAACTGATATTTCCTTGTTTTCCCGTTCCCGGAACGCCATACATATTATGAGCGAACGGAGAATACGTATATTCACGATCCTCACCATTCGCGTCTTGATATACATAAGTCTCATAAAAACCAAAACGAGAAGAAGCGAAGTCCGGCTGGGCGCTTACCGTAATAGACGGCTCGAAACGGTGACGGATCATCTCAACCTTATTACCCAAGAATGGCAACGGTTTATAAAAACCATACAAGGTAGTAGACGCAGAGATAGAAGCGTTAAAATCGTAAATACGATAAAAACCATACGTAGTGTCGCGGGCTACCAAAGCCTGTTTCTGCGTATCATATTCCTGTTCGATCTTGCTGGTGTACCAACGTTCCTTATAATTGAAAGAGGGAGAAATATTCAAGTACTTGAGCACGGAGAATGTAGCGCTTACCGGAATCGAGTGCTGCATAGCATTCTGCCAATCTTTGATCAAATTCGATTTGAATAATAAGTTTTCTTTTGTCGTTATACTATTACTAAACGTACCGGAATAACTCATGGAGATCTTCTCGTACCAACGCTCCTTCCCGACCGGATGTTTCCGCTTGAAAGGGAAGATACGACTCATCGTAACCGTCATGCTAGGCAAGGTCACGGCGATAGAAGAATCCCGGGTCGTCTGGTTTATACTCATCGTACCAGAGATCGTGAACGGGTTATTCGGGAAACGTTTCGTTACGTTGATGGATGAACTCTTCGTATTCTGGTTCACATCGGCATACCCATTCGCATTCGGGTATAAACTGTTCTGATTATTGCGGTCATACGAAGAGGTCGAGAAGTTTACGCTCGCCGAGAAAGACAGATAAGGATTCGCCTTAGGGTCTTGCGTATGCGTCCAGTTTACCTTGAAGTCCTTAGACAAATTATAGTCGGGTAATCCCTTATCTCCCAATTTCGTCACCAAATAAGAAGCATTAAAACTGCCCGAGAATTTATAACGTTTGCGGTAAGCCGACTTGGCCGACAATCCCCAAGATCCCTTGGTATAAATCTCTCCCAACAAAGCCAAGTCCATATAATCGCTCAAGGCGAAATAATATCCACCGTCACGCAAGAAGAAACCTCTGGTAGACTCGTCTCCGAAAGTCGGCATAATAATACCGGATGAATATGTACTCGAGAACGGGAAGAAACAGAAAGGTAACCCGATCGGATACAACGGCACGTCCTCCAAAACTAGATAGACCGGACCCGTTACGATATTCTTTTTCGGGCGCACCTTCGCTTTTGTCATCTGAATGTAAAAGTGAGGATGCTCATGCTCGTCGCAGGTCGTATACTTACCACCCACCATGTTCAAGATATCCCCTTCCATCTTTTTCGTTCGCCCGGCGGTAACATACCCTTCGCCCTGCTGGGTAATCACGTCCGTGATATATCCTTTCTTGGTACCAAAATTATACCGCATCGTCTTCGACTCATACTGCTGATCGCCCTCCTTAAACAACGGATAGCCAAACTCCTGCCCGATAGAGTCGAGTCCAAACTTAGCGAACACGATGCTACTATCCATATTCATCTCGATCAATTCGGATTGCAGCTCGATATTCTGGTATTTGACATCGCCTTCCCCGTAAAGATATGCCCAGTTGCCAGCCGTCATCACGATAGAATCGGTCGCTTGATAACTGACCGGAGCATCTAGCCCGGTCTGCTTTTCTGGAATCGAATCTCCCGCTAACGTTGTACTATCCGTAGGAGCCACCAAGAGAGAATCAGTCTGCGCCAAGCTATCGGCAGGAGCGACAATCTCCTGCGCTTGCACGCCCAAGCCTCCCAAGAGGAAAACGAATAGAATGATTAGGACTCTATATATCAAAAACATTACTTCGTTCTTTGCAGTGTGTTACAGCGTGCAAATGTATAATAAATAAACGAGCCCTTATGCTTTTATTCCCCTAAAAAGAGTTTACACCAGTGTTCAAACTGCTCAACTGTCTCATTTCCATACTTGGATAAGCTCTGTTTTATCTTATCAGCCGGTTTCTCTTTCGTCAATTTAGTCTTGCTAAAGAATTTATCAGCGAAACAGATCAATTGTTCTTCCAATGACACGGGACGCATATCCCGATGTGGAACAGGCAGGTTCCGTTCCTCGATCATGGCAAGAGAAAGTCCTGTTCCCGTATGCCTCTCGCAAACTAAGGCGTGGCGAGGATACCCCTCTTTCCGCATTAAATCGGCTCCCAGATAGCCATGGCAGATATAATCGGCCTCCCCATGGCAATCGATATCCGGTGCGTTACACAAAAAGATCCCTATGTCATGCAACATCGCCGCTTCCTCAATAAAAGTCAGATCCAGATTCATCTCCGGATGCAAACGGGCCAATGCCAATGCCTTATCCGCCACGCTGCGGCTATGAGTCACCAAAATCCGGTAGGCATCCGAACTTTCCGGATAATATTTCTTTATTATATCAAGAGGTTTCATCCTATTTATTTTTTTGCGAGACAAAAATAAACAATCTCTCTCACATATACTACTTCTCATCACTGATACCCCTGAAACCAATTGCCCAGTTTCAAATCTTTTATATCCGCACCTGTTTCCCGTTCGCCTCTCAAATACTCAGAGAAGTAATCGACCATCCGCCAGTAATAATACTCATTATAGTCATCAAAATGATGACGTTTTCCCGGTACGATCAACATATCAAAGCGTTTGCCAGCCTTGATCAACTCGTCCACGACAACAATGGTATTCGCCGGATGCACATTATTATCGATATCGCCATGGATCAATAACAGACGGCCTTTCAAATTCCTCGCCAATTCCTGATTGGTCGGGATGCGAATATCGAACGAGATATTTCCCATATCATCCGTGATCTCCTTTACCCCATGATGTTTCTCTCCCCACCACCGGTTATAAATGTTATTGTCATGATTGCCGGCACAAGATACCGCTACCTTAAAGAAATCCGGATAAAGCAGCATAGCCGCTGTAGACATGAAACCGCCACCGGAGTGTCCGTGTATGCCGACCCGGTTGATATCCATGAATTTATATCGAGCGCACAACTGCTCGATAGCTACTTTATGATCCGCCATCGGATAATCACGCAAATTTCCATATCCATAATTATGATACCACTTGGAGCGACTGGGATGCCCTCCCCTATGTCCCATGCACACCACGACAAATCCGGCTTGCGCCAAACGATCCGTACGAGGATTCATCGGGATGTAGCGAAAGAAAGTTCCCTCCTGTTGCGGTCCGGGGTATACATAGTTAATGACCGGATATACTTTCGTGGAATCAAAATCAAAAGGCTTATACATGACACCATACAAATCGGTCACCCCGTCGGCCGCCTTTACCGAAAAAGGCTCAGGGAATTTATAACCTGCCATGAATAATTGGGAGAAGTCACTCTCCTCCAAGGTCATCAATCGGTTACCTTGGTTATCATACAATGCCGTAGCCGGGATCGTATTGACACGAGAATAGTTATCCACGATATATCGCATGGATTTATCCATAGAGACCAGGTGGAAATAATCGCCCGGAGTAATCAGCTTTAAGCCCGAACCATCCAGATTCACCCGATACAAATGCTCGTAATAAGGAGTCGTATCTCCCTTTTCCCGGGCATTCGCCTTGAAGTAAACGACTCGATTCTTACTGTCCACGTCTACGATGGCGTCCACATGCCAAGGTCCTTTGGTGATACGGTTTTTCAAATTTCCTTGCGCGTCATATAGATACAGATGCGCCCAACCATCCCGTTCGCTCCAATGGATCAATTCCTTACCATTATCGGTCATCGCTAGCGGGCGGGTTTCCATAGAGGTATTTAGACGTTCCTCAATGATCGCTTTTACCGAATCCTCCCCGATCGTATACGAACAGATATCCACCCGTTTCATATCCCGGCTGACACGGGTCAAATAGAAGGTCTGGTTATCTCCCAACCAGATCGAGTTCCGAGTGAGTCCCCTACGCTCCTTATCCGGTTTGGAGGCTAGATTGATTGTTTGATCTTTAAAACAATCCACCCGGATTTCTTTCCGCTTTCCGGCATTTTCCAAATCAAAGAGATATAAATGAACGATTGGAGAACCCGCCTCTCCCGGCATCTGATATTTATAGGTCTCAAGTGTAGGACGAGGTTTGGCGATCGAGTTAATCACCCATAAATCTTGCACCGCACGTTGATCCGACAAGGTCGCGACGAAATAACGACCATCGGGAGACCAGTTCCCCATTACATATTTCCGCTTATGGTCACATAAAGTATCGGTATTCAAGAAGGTCCGGGGCATACCAAAGCCAAAATCTTTTTCGCCATCCGTAGTCAAGGCGATCTCGGATATCGTCTTATCCTCCGGGTCCTTCACGGCCTTCTCATAATCCTCATAACTCATGACATACAGGTTCAAATCTTTCGCGAAGACAACCCGCTTTTTATCCGGCGATATATTCGCCCAACGGATTTTAGCAGGAATCTCGTCTTTCGTAATCCGAGTCAACCGGGAGGACGGATAATCATACGAGAAAAAATAGTTCCCGTTCGTACCCTTTATCGAGAAAGTAAACGTGCGATCATCTTCCTTTAAGCGTAAATCTTCGATAGGAAGTTGTTGTCCGGTAAAAGGCTCTCTCACGATCTCGCTTATCTGTGCCGCCAACTCATCCCGATCGAATAATAATCGTTTATTTCTCGAATCGGGGTCCACCAGATACCAGTTTGTCCCCTCACTCGTCTTATACTCATACCAGAATTTGTCACTATTATTAAAATAATTGGGGGTAAGGGTATAAGAGAAAAGTAACTGTTCCGCATTCGACGGAGCAAAACGGCGTGCTTGCGTATATTCCGGTAGGACATCTTGCGCATAGGTAAAAGGCACCCATGATAAACTCAAAAAGGCTACCGCATAAAAAAGTGTTTTTACATTCATAGATTCTTAGTATTGTCTGTTATTCGCCTCAAAAGTATAAACTTTCCGCAAGATACCAAGCAGATAGCGATCATTAGTTATGTGTAAGATACTTCTTCTACAAGCTACTAGAAAGATAAATAACAACTTTATTAGTAACAACTTTATTACAAACCTAATATTGATTATCTTTGCGATAGAATAATCGTTGAAAAATCATGGAGAATAAGCCTTTTATATTCGGAGTCGCAACATCGGGCGATAATTTTACCGATCGCGAGAAAGAGACAGAGCGTCTATTGTTGAACTTTCAGCATGGTGTAAATACGGTACTGATTTCACCTCGTCGTTGGGGCAAGACTTCTTTAGTGCAGAAAGCATGTCACTTGGCGCAATCCGACAAATTGAAAGTCGTGTATCTTGATATATTCTCATGCCGTAGCGACAGGGATTTTTATGATGCGTTCGCTGCAGCCATTCTCAAACAAACTTCCTCAAAGTTAGATGAATGGCTGGAGAATACCAAGCTATTCCTCTCACGTATCAGCCCTAAAATATCCATAGGCACCGATCCCATGACAGATTTTTCCATATCACTTGAGATGAATCCTCAAAGTAATGATGTTGATGAGATATTACAACTTCCCGAAAAAATAGCGCAAAAGAAGGGATATAATATTGTCGTATGTATCGATGAATTTCAACAGATTGCCGAATTTAAGGATTCGAAGACATTCCAAAAGCGATTACGTTCCGTGTGGCAATTACAAAAGTCGGTGTCTTATTGCTTGTTCGGTAGCAAGAAGCATTTGATGAATGAACTATTTGAAAAAAAGAGTCTTCCCTTTTATAAATTCGGCGATGCTATTTATCTGCCAAAAATCGGGACTTGTGATTGGATCAATTATATATGTGGTCGTTTTGAGGCTACAGGTAAGCAGATTTCAAAAGAACTGGCTGAAAAGATATGCCAAAGGGTAGACAATCATTCATCCTATGTGCAGCAATTAGCATGGTTGGTATGGATTCATACAGATAAGGTCGCTACGGAGCAGAACTTTGAGGAGGCATATCAGGATATCATCGATCAAAACACTCCGCTATTCGAGAAACAGACCGAAAGTCTGACGACTTATCAAATGAATTTTTTACGCGCCATCCTAGATGGAGTACATAGCGAGTTTACCACGCAAGAGATTCTACAGAAATATAAACTTGGCTCATCGGCAAATGTCAGTATCGTAAAGAGGGCATTAGTTAAAAAAGAGTTGATTGAAATAGAGAAACGCAAGGTCATCATTCCAGATCCGGTGATGAAAGTGTGGCTAAAAAAGGAATTGGGAGGCGTTTAAGACAACGCTCCCTAGCCTTCTGATACGAAAAAGGCTAGAGAGCATCTTCTATTTATCCATCGGTTCTATTAACTGCCAACTTGAACGAGCGTCACGATCGGACGATCTTGCGCATCTTCAAATATGGTGGATTTTCCGGTTTCCATATCCACCTCGATTCTTAACCGAGCCATATCCGAATTGCGGATCGCTCCCAAGATGAACTTACTGCCTTGCGGTACGTTATAAGTATCCCAATCTCTATAAATAGCGCAACCAGAAAAATCAAAGTCAATCGGGGTTACGCTTTTTTCTTCTGCTATAAAATCGTATTTGTAAATACTCTTATTCATGATTCGATAAATACAATTATTAGATATACCAACCACATTCTCCATCTCTCCGGGCTGGAAGCCAACTTCTCTGATCGTATTATCTTTTGAATTATATACAAGCATATTATTTGTATCATCCGTGGCTAGAAGAACATGGATAAAGCCGTTTTCCAATGTGTAAATTCTGGATCTATCCCAAGCGTAATTCGTTTGTGTTTCCTTTGAGGTAGCTTGATCTAAATCATAGGATACCTCCACCCCGATTTCCAGAGGGAAAACTTTATACTGCTTATTTCCCCAATAATTATCTTTATCCGAGCATGAACAGCAATACATCTTTCCATTATATCCCACAAAATAATCGAATACACCATCACTTTTCGGAAACTCATACAGACCTCCATCCGCTTTGTACAGAATATATTTCTCTCCAAGATCATCCAACCTCACATAAGTCATACAATTCCCTGCGGCATCTACCTCAAATGGATGTTTACTCCAGTCTCCAATAGGGAACTGGTCTAAGTTTACTTTTTGCATGGTTATATTATCAGAGTTTTCTAAGGCAAATTTATAGATACCCTTCTGACTTAGACCCGAAGAAGAATATCCGTTCGCTAAACAATAGGCATTATTCAAATTGTCTGTTCTTGGATTTACATCTATTCCTTCTTTGATTTGATAGCTGAAATCAGTATCACTAAAACCTTGATACTTATTGCCATCAATCACATACATCCGACCACTTTTCTTATTGATCAAATAACTATTCTCATCAGATGAACCCCAATCCTGTCCGGATCGATAATACCAAATCCGTGGACAAAGTATATACTCATCATTAAGTGGCCATATGCTTTTCGGTACCAAACGAACCTCTTCATTCGTACCATCCACCATACTACGCACTGCCGTCATATTCCCATCCTTATCGATCTTGAATAAACTTAAATCATCTGCTGATGATTTTGTTAGTGCTTCGTTACCGCAAAGCACTAACATTTGAGCATCCGCTATATCCATCCTGACAGATGATAAACTAAAATTATTATAAGAGTTATCATCTTTATCGCAAGCGATCAACGAGGCCAACAATAAAACAGAAGAAATTATTCTTTTCATGCCACATTCCTTATATTTAATCAGTTAATACTTTTATTGTTCTCTTTTTATCTTTATCTACAAACAATAGGTAATAAATACCTCCGGAGGTATTTCTCATTTGTATTTGATCTTCTCCATATATCATTTCCTTGCTCGTATATAAATGACCTAATGTATCATATACATATACCTTGCAACCGATAGGTGCTCCTTCTATCCGAATAGAATTACCCTCTTTCAAATAATAAGCCTTCAAATTATTTGTTTCTATCTCGGCAATATCTGTTAAGTTAGAATAAACTTTAATCGTTTTCAATACGGAATTAGCCAAATTATAATTCTCATTTCCGGGTTGAGAAGCTTTGACCGTTACATTTCCGATTAACGTATCTGAAACAAGCCACCAATCCTTATCGATCTTCTCTATCTTAGCCAACAGCTCATCGTCCACAGAATATTGCACGGGCAATCCGGAAGAAGCTGTCGCTTCCAAACGAATCTTCTCCAGTGTGCCCATGGTTGTCAGTTTCTGTTCCCAAAGGATTTTCTGGTTCGCTTTCTCAATAGTCAATTTCACTTCTTTCATTCCGAAATAAGAACCATCTTCTATGGAAATAAGCACCTTATATACACCTGCGTTTGTGGGCGGTGTTGTCGAAGATTGAGTCGAGCCTTCTTTCTGATAAGTAACAACTACCTTGTTTTTATCCACACGAGTATCATTAATCTGGAAATCCACGGATTGAGGCTTCCCATCGTACATGCAAACCTTATCTTTCGCGATAATATCGACCGTAGCATCTTGTTTTGATATTTTCAGATTCGAGATACCATAATAGACAATATTAGAACTTTCACGCCGTGAGTCTTCTACCGCAAATAGAACCCGAAAGACCTTGTTCTTTACCCAAGATGATATTTCTTTAGAAAAGCGAATGTCTTGTATATAATTCGTATTGGAATAAGACATGATCGTATCTCGCTTATCCGACTCCAAATAGGCTAATATGATATGCATCTTTTCCTTTTGATCCATGGTTTTAAACTTGGCGGCGATATCGAAAGATAAGTTTATCTTGTTAGAGGCTGTTTTATCAAAAAACGGGGTTGTTATATAATTGAATTGTTTTTGAGAATTATAGCGATCTCCTGCATAATACAAAGAATATTCCTCCTTACCCGATAGCTTCTCTACCTTCCAAGCTTCCGGAACATTCATAGACAAAGAGTTTTCATCAAACTTGTTCTCGTATGGTAATACTCTATATGAAGGATATTCATGCGCACCGATATCCGTCTTTACTCCCATTGGACGGGGATAACCGGAATAGTCTTCCGGAAGCAGAGATATTCCGAATTCCTGTTGCCCCATATCGATAGCGGAAGAACCCTTGGCAAGACGGAAATCTGCATTCTTTAATTCTTCTAATTGTTTTTCACTGGAGGCATTCCCTATAAAAGATGTAGATTTTACGAATTTAAGTTCTTTCTCCGTTGCCAAGAAATTACCATCTCCTTTAACATAACTATCTGTGAATGCGGAATAAGAAGCACTTCCGTCAAATGTTCCAACTACAATACAATTCGTTAAATTTCCACTATTTTCATTCCCAGAGAAAGATTTGTTATTTACGATTGTACAGTTGACATAAGAACTAGAGGAAATCCCCCCATAAGTAGGTGCATAATTGTTATAGATATTACAATTATAATAATATCCACCGTCACCACATCCACCTCCTTCCTCTCCTGCCTTATTATTGAAAATTGAACAATTTATTGCAGTACAATCACTTATTCCTCCTCCATTTCCTAAAGTTCCGTTATTATAAACCTCGCAGTTCTTTAATTTACCTCCATAAGTTCCACCTCCATTTCCCAATGTTTTATTATTATAGACCTTACAGTTTTCCAACGATCCATTACTGGTTCCACCTCCATTTCTTTTCGCAAAATTATCACGAACGATGCAGTTATAAAGATTACTATAAATAGTACCTCCACCATCATAATCTGCATAATTATTTTCTATAATGCAATCATAAAGAGAGCTATTAAAAGCTCCACTTCCTTTATTTTTTAAAATATAGCAGTTATAAGCTATCAAATACCGGATTCCTCCCCCTGTATTATGGTGAATATTACAATTGACTACATTTCTACAAAAGGATAATCCATTACCGTTATAATAAATATCACATTCAATTACATCAATAATTGTCTCTCCCGAAACATTCCATACATTTGAAACACCTATTCCTTCATAAACTCCACTGACTACGGTAAAGCTAGAGACACAAGGAGATATCGTGTTTTCATCGTAATCATCAAAACCTATAGAAACAACATACCTACAATTGTCATCCCTATTTAACATCTTCTCTATTTGATCATCGTCATTTTTTATAATAATATCTTTTACATTTCCCTCTCCACTTAATATAGTCTCATATTGAAATTCCCAAGATTCAACTACTCCATTTTTATCTCTATCGATCTTTTTCCGTTCTTGGAGGCTACGTTCCGTACCGGCAAATCCACCATATAAAGAAACCCCCGGTCTCAATTTGAAAGTTCGATCTTTTATACCACCCAATACATATTCCTTTTCCGGATAATATGTTCCTTCCGATACCCAAACTTCATCACCTATCATAGCTTTATCAATCATATTTTGAATACTACCTGAAGCATTCGACCACGAAGAACCATCACCTGTAGCGCCATTTTTCACATAATGAATGGTCTTCGCATTCAAACAAATAGATAATAGGCAATATAGAATAGTTATAATACACCGATATTTATATTTCATGACCCATGAATTTTAGATATTAAATAATCCTTTTTCTCTTTTCACTAATTGCTTAATCCCCTCGAAATCTGGATATACCGTATATTCATTAATATATAACCTACCCAATTCTTTTAGAATAAATTCTTTAGAGCCTGCCTCTATATTTATTTGCAACAGATTATTTTTATTATAGATCGCATTTTGACTATCTAAAGATCTTTTATCCGTACCCCAAATTGTAAAAGCTCCACGCTGAGCAACGATCCTATCATTCCGGAACTTTGCAATAAAAGGCAAAGCATATTCATACTCATTCGGTGTAATATCATAACGATATTCATTCTTGATAAATTCTTTTATCCACTCTTCCTTCCACTGGTAGGCCAATAGAGATCTAGCCATAATGTTTATATCCATATATACGCAAACGTCTTTTGCTTTATCTCCAGTTATTCGGCTATAGGCATTCCAAGGGTTTAAAACAAATACGGCAGCATTATCTTTTTCTGTATCATTGTTTGGAAGACAAGCAAAAAAGAGAGCTGACAGGGGAGACATTGTCCAATCCAACAATCTTGTCGGAACTCCATAATGTTGCATTTCAACCAACATTCTATCAATATCTTTCTGTGGATGATAATCAAAATTATGAGTAGGAGAAATTTGTTTGTAATCCAGCGTGATCTCCTTCTCATTATATCCATCTCTATAAATACTAGGTTCAAGTGACCACTTATCAGAACAATGTCCCCTAAAAAAGAGACTCTTCTTATTTTCCGGCCACTGTTCATAGACATCATTTACGGTACTAATAAATTCACTTACAGTTGAAACCTCCTTTATAATATCCATATTTTTCTGTTCGTCTCCCTGTTTCCCCTCGTTCGACATCGCTTTTATAAGGTTACAATAAAAAGAAGAGGCGTGGAAACTGTTTAATGCCTTATCTGTCATAGAGGTATCGCCAAACACCCACGGAACAAATAATAAACAACAGTCCCACGCCCTTATGTATAATATCTCTCCTATACAGGAAGAATATGTATATACCAAAGACGTGAGCGCTTTCTGTTGCTATTATACTTGTTCCGCTTTGAAAATTGGCGATTTTCTATGACAAGAATAATATCTTAAAAACGCTCTTCGTTAAATATGTCCTTCCGTTCGAAGCCTCTCTTGGCCGCTAAGTCTCGCTTAGCCACTACTTGGAATTACCGCAAAGATAACTCTTAATTATTTGTGAGCAAAGTTTATGACATGTAAAAATAGCATAAACGAAAGCCCCCGCCCAACAGCTTCCCCTTGCTGCCGGACTGGGGCTTTTTACTTACCTTCCCAAACGATTAGATCTCATCCGGGCTTTCGGAATCACCTCCCCCTTCGGAGGTTGTTTTGGAATCGTTCGTACTGTCCGTTACATCGAATTCGAATTCCATCGATTTCATCATCGTACGCAACTCCGCGCTGGGAAGGAAACGTAGTTTCACGTGGTGGATAGAATCCACATTCGCCTCTTTCTCATCTAAACTGCTCTTCGCATTAAAGGAAGGGACGAAGGTACCGAAACCCGTCACTTGCACGGAATGGCCTTGCCGGATGAATGTCGTCATGGACTTCACCAATCCATAGACTACGGACTGAACCATTCCTAAGTTAATACCTGAGACCGCAGCGACTTGATCGCAAAGGGCCTCGAAACCTACCACTGTAGCCCGATCAGGGACTATCACATACTTTTCGGTCTTCGACTTGTCAAAGCCGAATGCCTTTTTGATTCGTCTTACTCGTAAAGCCATATTTTTTCGCTTTTTTGAGTTCAACAAAACAAGAATGAATACACTCACTTGTTTACTCCCCTCATTCTTGCCAAAGAAAGAATAAACCTACCCAGCCCAAACGATATAAAGAGAAACATACCTCTCATAGGTCGCTTGCGGGCAGCGGCTAAATAAATATTGATCTTGCGGGAGAGAAAAGTTTTCATTAAGGCTAGCTTAATCATCGAATTTAAAACCACCCCCGGGGAAAGGGCTGAAAAATGACACCTCTATTTATATAACGTATCATCGACTTTAAATTTCCATCACTAAAAAAATGATGCCTCTTTATTTATAACGCATCATCAAGCGTAAGAATCGCTACTCCCATTACGATACAAAAGTACAACTATTTTCTCTTCTTGCAAACATTTTCCTAGAAAATATTTCAATAAATAAGCATTTTATCTCTTCAACCCCTCTTTACCTAGAAATCCAGAAACTACTTAGTAAGTAGACCTTCATCCTCTTAGTAAGTAGACCAGACCTCTACTTAGTAAGTAAACAGGGGGTCTGCTTACTAAGTAGTTTTCATCCTACTCATAGAGTAGATCCCGGACTATTCCGCAAGAGATTTCGGCTTATAAAGCGACAAGCCCTGTTTTGCGGATACGAAAGAAAAAGTTTATCTTTGCCCATATACAAAATAAGACGACTATGAGCAGGGATATTCGTTGGTTGCAACGTTTCGATAATTTCGCCAAAGCATGTGCCCGTTTATTGGAAATAACGGATACGATGGAATATGACGTTTTATCGGAACTAGAGAAAGAGGGGCTTATTCAACGTTTCGAATATACGTTTGAGTTGGCTTGGAAGGTATTGCAAGATTATATGCAATATCTGGGGTTCCAATTCCAGACAGGCCCGAACACGACCCTTCAGTTGGCTTTTGAGAATGGATTGATAAAGGATCATGATCGATGGCGAAAGATGGCGAAAGCCCGAATCCTAACCTCGCATACATACAACGAGGACGAGGCGGATGAGATCGCAAAAGGGATTTACGCAGACTACGCTCCCTTGTTAAGGGAACTAAGGGATTTGCTGATTATTCGTAAGAACGAGACGGAGAACAAAGATCTATTTTAATAGTTTATTATGTTTGGATTAAGCGATAACGTAGTTGAAGAGTTGCGTGAGGTATTTCGCAGGTATGGCAACATACGGCGTGTACTTATCTTTGGCTCGCGAGCCAAAGGCACAAGTCATGCAGGCTCAGACATCGACCTTGCCATGGATGGAGAAGATATCACCTTTAGCCAACAGCTCGACATAAACAACCGTATCGATGATTTGGGTTTACTTTACAAAGTCGACTTGCTTAATTATCAGAAACAAAAAGGGACTCCTATCGGGGAACATATCGACCGAGTAGGTAAAGTTTTCTATTCAAGATAGACCCGCATTCATTTCTCACAAACATTTCGTACTTTCGCGATCAGTACACAGTGATATATTATATAATGTAATGAAACAGATCCTTATATTCCTATTTTTACTTTATTGCTTGACACCCCGTGTCTATTCACAAAACGCCCCGTTAAAGCTAGGTGCCGAGCGGATGGATGTCGTCACTCGTTTACTGAAGGGTAAGCGGGTCGGATTAGTAGTCAACCAGACTTCCATTTTGGAAAAGCGGCAGATTCATTTATTAGATGCGCTAGTAGCGGAAGGCATAGACGTTAAGAAGGTGTTCGCTCCGGAACATGGATTCCGGGGAACCGGTGATGCCGGAGAGGAGATAAAAGATAGCCGAGACTTGAAAACAGGCATCCCCATCATCTCTATTTATGGGAAAAACAAGAAACCGTCCGCCGAGCAACTGGGCGACCTCGACGTGATTGTTTTCGATATACAAGATGTAGGTGCCCGTTTCTACACCTATATCAGTACGATGCATTACGTGATGGAAGCCTGCGCCGAAAACAACAAAGAGTTTATCGTGTTGGACCGCCCGAACCCAAATGACTTTGTAGACGGGCCGATCCGCCAAAAGGGATTTGAGTCTTTCGTAGGTGTCGATCCGCTCCCGATCTTGCACGGCTTAACCGTAGGGGAATTGGCATGGATGATCAATAAGGAAGGCTGGCTGAAAAGTGCGCCCGATACCTGCCGGTTAAAGATCGTAAAGATGGAGAATTGGAAACACGGAGATCCCTATTGGTTGCCGGTCAAGCCCTCTCCGAACCTCCCGAATGACCAGTCTATCCGCCTGTATCCGTCGCTTTGCTTTTTTGAGGCTACGAACGTTAGCGTGGGAAGAGGAACCTATTATCCGTTTCAAGTACTAGGTTTCCCGGATCCTAAATACGGGAATTTCACTTTTACCCCGACCTCCTTGCCCGGATTCGATACCAATCCCTTGCAAAAGGATAAAGTATGTTACGGCATCGATCTGCGGGAATATCCGTTCGAAGGAGGATTAACCTTGCGATTCTTCCTCGACTTCTACAATAAAGCGGGAAAGGATCAAGCCTTTTTCTTCTCCCGTCCGAACTGGTTCGATTTATTGGCAGGCACGAAGCAGCTCCGCTACCAGATCGTAAGGGGCTTATCCGAGAAAGAGATCCGGGAAAGTTGGAAACCCGAGCTGGATCAATACAAGGCCATGCGTAAAAAGTATTTACTTTATCCGGACTATCCTACTCAAAATAAAAAATAAGAACGAATGAATTATTGGGAATCGCATACCCAAGTCGCCGTACGTTTCCGCCGATTCGACCGGAAACGTTACGCTGCGTTCCGGAGTATGCACAAAGTCATTAACATTGGAGTCGTAACAGCAAGTACGCTACTATTCGCCCTGCCCGACACGGCGCAAGCTCAAAAGACAATCGAGCCTAACCGGACCGGCGAGGAAGCTTCCGTAGAGCTGGAAGAGGTAGAAGTTACCGCCTCCCGTGCGCCTATCGCACGGAATCAAGTGACCAAGATCGTGACAGTCATTCCCGCCCGTGAGATCGCGGCGGCACCTGTCACCAGTATCCAGGATCTTTTAGAATATGCCGCGGGAATAGACGTCCGGCAACGAGGAGAAGGAGGCACCCAAGCCGATATCTCCATCCGGGGAGGGACGTTCGACCAAATAGCGGTTCTCTTAAACGGGGTCAACCTCTCCAACCCACAAACTGGCCATTATAGTTTTGACCTCCCGGTGAATCTCTCGGACATAGAGCGCATCGAGGTGGTATCCGGCCCTTCTTCCCGTATATTCGGGGCCAGCGCTTTCGCCGGAGCGATCAATATCATCACGAAAACGGGAAAAGAGAACAGGATCTCGACTGATAATTACGCCGGAATGCATAAGCTATGGAAACTGGAAGCTGCCATCAATCATGCGACCACTCATTTCGGACAGCGCCTTTCCGCAGGGTATGCCTCGTCCGGAGGGTATATAGACAATACAGACTTCAAACAATTAAATCTTTTTTGGCAATCGGAACTTAAAAGTGAGGAGGCCGATTTCCAATTCCAAGCTGGATACAACGACAAAGGTTATGGAGCGAATAGCTTCTACTCCGCTTCCTACCCCAACCAATACGACAAGACTCGCCGCTTCTTCCTCTCCGCCGGAGGAGAAACACATGGCAAAATCAAGTTCACCCCCAAGGTATACTGGACCCGACATTTCGACCGGTACGAGTTGTTCCGTAGCGATCCTGCCGATTGGTATACCGGGCATAATTACCATGAGACGGAAGTATTCGGAGCCAACCTCAACGCCACGACACAGTGGAAACTAGGAAGAACCAGTATGGGCGTGGAATTCCGAAACGAGGGAGTAAAGAGTAATGTATTAGGCAAGCCGATGAAGGAACCGCAGGATGTTCCTTTCGAGAAAGAGGGGCAATATCTAAAAAGCGATAACCGAAGTAACATCAGCTACATTCTTGAGCATAACGTATTATTACGCCGCTTCACGTTGTCAGTCGGGGTCTTGGCAAACTATAATTCGGCCTTAAACGAAGGGATTCATTTCTATCCGGGAATAGATGCCAGTTACCGTATCGGGGACAATTTCCGTCTGTATGGGAGCTGGAACCGGGCATTGCGTATGCCGACTTTCACCGATCTTTATTATGAGGGTAAGACGAATAAAGGAAATCCTGACCTAAAACCGGAAGAAAGCGAGGCTTTCGAGGTCGGACTGAAATACAACACTTACTTCCTCCGGGCTCATATAGCCGGCTTTTACCGAAAAGGCAAGAACATGATCGATTGGGTGAAAGAGAAACCGGAAGATATCTGGGAAAGCCGAAATCTGACAAAAGTCGATAACCTTGGTTTCGAGACTAACCTGAGTTTATTACCGAGGGAACTGGGCAACGAACGGTTCTTTATCCGGAAAATAGAACTGGGATATGCGTTTATCCATCAAGACAAGGATAGTGAGGGGTATATATCGAATTATGCGTTAGATTATCTGAAGCACAAGTTCACGGCTCAATTAAGCCATTCTATCTGGAAAGGTTTTTCGGCCACTTGGTATGTCCGTTGGCAAGACCGGGCAGGTAGTTATACTAAATACGAGAATCTTAAGCCGGCTTATGAGGAACCTTACGCTCCTTATTGCTTAGTAGATATGAAAGTAAATTGGGAATATCAGCGGTTAAATCTATATGCGGAGTTAAATAATCTGCTCAATTCCACTTATTATGATCTGGGAAATATCCCCCAACCGGGTATTTGGTTTAAGGCAGGATTCCGTTATAGTTTCAAATATTAATACCCAGTTGTAGAGACGGGGCGTGCCCCGTCTCTACAACTGGGTGATTTTATTTTTGCTTTTTGATCACCAACAACTTATCATTATTGGTCCCGAACAAAGCGATTTCCGTAACAGGAGCCGCCTCACCCTGTGCCTCAAAGCGCACCACCTTATTAAGCGCTTCCAGCAACTCCCGCTCGCCGTTCATATCCGGGCAAGCCATTCGGGTAGTCGCTACCTGTGGGAACTTAATGATATTTTTATAAGCATCATTATATTCGATCTTCCCCATCAACCGATTGCAACCGGCATTTCCCGAAAGCCCTTGACGAGCCACGTCGAACACCAAAACCTGATGAGTCTCCTCGGGATTCAACGTCTTACCGTTCATCTCCACGACACCCCATTCACCATCCAGATCCGAGAAAGAAGCTACCACCGCTTTCTTGGATTTACAGCCGGCGAACAAACCAACGCCTACCAAAAGCAGGCAAATATAAAAAAGACCTTTTCTCATTAATTTCTCTCCAATACTAATAATACATTACCATCTTGGTCTACCAACAACATCTCATTCTCATCTTTTCCGGCCTTCACGGAACGAACTTGATCCATCGATTGAAGCACGCTCGTCTCCAAATCCATATTCGGACACGCCATCATAGTCGTAGTGCCCGGAGCGATCGTAATAGAAGATACATCTTCCGGATCTAACGTGATCGTCGTATTGAATAAATTACAGCCTGTATTTCCATGTAATTTCTTCTCAGCCATATTGAAGTCCATCTGCGGCAGGCCTTCTTCCAAGACTTTCTCACCTTTCACTTCTACCACATTCCATTTACCTTCCAACTTCTTCACATCTGTCTTGACATCTGAACAAGAAAACATCATCCCAACGAAAGCGGGAAGCAAAAACGCATAAAACAATACCTTTTTCATCTTCATCATAATCTTTTATAAAATATCTATTGTAATTAGTAAGACGCAAATAGAAGGCGAAATGTTCCCAAGAACACCCTGTTTTAGCTTATATTAACAGGATTCTTGATTAACATCCTCTTTTTCCACTTCTGCGTTCGCCACCGCAAACAGAGTACCGCTCCCCTGGAACACTCGTCCAAAGCAAAAGCGAACCACATCCCCGCTAAGCCTAATCCGAACACGATACCGAACATATACCCGCAGAACACGGCAAAGAACCACATACAGAATAACTCGATAATTACCGGGACCACAACGTCGCCTACCGAACGCAAGCAGAATAAGAACAGCAGTACCGTGGCCCGCCCTTGCTCCAAGAGTACATCTACCAGCAAGGCTCCCATCGCAATCGTTATGATTGCTTGATTCTCCGTGAATATCCCCAATAAAGGACGTCCCAGCAGATAAACCCCGGTACTAGCGACCAGCGTAATCAGCAATGACCTCCTCCAAGCATACCAACTCAATAAATAAGCGGCTTGCTTCTTCCTCGCGCCCACCAAATTGCCGGTACAAATAGAAGTAGCTTGTGCGATCGACAAAGAAAAGATATAGCCGATTATTACGATATTCATCACATAAACACGAGCTGTCAAGTACTCATTACCCAGCATATTGATAAAGTAGACAATCGTCACCTGCGAGGCATCATACGAGATTTGTTCCGCTGCCGAAGGCAAACCGATCTTCAACACGTCTCTCAACTTCTGAAACGGGAACGGACGGAAATAAGCCAAAGGGATACGAGGCACCAACCGCTTGAACAGCATGATAAACAAAAGTGTCATCGCCACTCCCCGGCAAACAGAGGTAGAGATAGCCGCTCCTTGTACACCGAGGGCAGGAAAACCGAAATGGCCAAATATCAATGCATAATTTCCAAACACATTCAATACATTGATCAGCAAGGTCACCTGCATCGCGTAATTCGGCTTGTTCGCCG
>ULJK01024916.1_pt1 | contig 21761 bp, 20 predicted proteins | sample 1950861 | NCBI WGS metagenome assembly ULJK01 (sample SAMEA4835470, study PRJEB28245) | human gut metagenome | biome: gut microbiome; material: fecal sample | place: Denmark | collected 2008
AGCCAGAAGCCACAGAACTACTTTCATTACTGCCCTCACCACTTCCTTCCGTATAATCTGATATGCCCGGCTTAGATGTCTCTCCGCCTAATTTATTATAGGAGCTTGCCCCACCTGCTGCATTCCTTTTACCATTAGATTCCCCAAAATCACGCGTCGTATGTCCTTGCCCCGATGTTCCACCACTGCCTGTACCATCTGAGCCTCCGACCGAATGAGTAGATCTATCTACCCCTACACCTCCCGAACCACCATTTCCGTCTCCATTCCATTGAGACAAATGACCTCCTTCAGCCCGGTAAAGCGAACTCATAAACTGTGAATATCCCCCATTTGCGCCACGAACTCCTGCACCAACTATAATTTCAATAGTTTGTCCTGGTGTAACAGTTATCGCGTTGCCATCTCTATATCCAGCGGTATCCTTCTTATATGTTTTAGTATAGCCACCTCCACCGCCTCCAGGAACTCCTAATTTTGAATTATGTGAACATCCTCCACCGGCTCCGACAAGAAACACATCAACCTCCGTACATCCAGCCGGCACAACCCATGTGTAATTTCCTGCCGGATAAAATCGCTTCTGAAAGAGCACCAGCTTCTTACTTCCTACCGTCCTTCTTCTCAACATATCAATCTTTCTCTTTAACGGTTATTGAATACATGACACCACTCGTAGCGATCTTCAAGATGGACATCTCGAAAGGCACGCCGGAAGTAGTGGTAATAGAACTACCGGACATTAATCTAAAACTGCCAGTAGTAGGGATAGGCTGCGTAAAAGAAGCAGTAGGATTACAATCAAGGTATATCTCTTCGCCTACATTCAGTGCCCTTGCAGACTCATTTATCGACAGGTTTGAAGCGGAGGATAGGGTAGCCTTAACCAACCTCTTGCTTGTCGGTATATTCACAAGAGTGGTGACAGTATTACTCCCTGTGCCGAAATTTACTATATCATCCACCTTCTTCTTGTCCTCCGCCGACATATACCCCGCTGTGGTGGAGGTGGCGGTAGAGGGAGTGCGGTATTGACCGTTGTCGGAGAGGTATTTTGTACCGGAACCAGTATTTTGTAAACTTTGTTGATTAGATACCGAAGTATAGGTCTTGTTACTCTTATTAATAATTACGGTTGTTACCATTAACCCTATAGAGTGATCACTGGAATCTACCGCTAAAATATTTGTTATAATACTATATGTTTCGGTAGAATTACTAATTGTTATCGGGCTAAATCCATCAGGATCCGTTTCAATTCTTGCTGTTGTTATTCCTTTATTTACTGCATCAACTATCTTTTGATAGTTTTCATCTGATAATGCACCACTTTCATTTGGAAATAAAGTTGTCAAGTCAAGGTACTGATTGCTCGCCACTATCTCCGACCACGCCCCATTGTTACGCCCGTAGGTTTTTCCGTCCTTTGGAGCTTCCTGCACATAGTTCGACAAGTCGACCTGCGTACTACCAATATGCTCCGGCTTCCCGTCTATGAAGATATACTCGTCGTAGATATCGTTTCCCGACCCGGATTTGGGGACAAGATAGATAACATTACTTTCCCTCATTTCCGGGAGAGATTCAACCTTCTGAAGCGTTACACTATTAATGGCTGATATCAAAGACTGGACTTCTTCCTTTGTGTATGTTTCAGACTTTAGATAGTAATTTGTTAAATCGTTTACCGCTTTTGTGATAAAACCGCTATTGTTGGTCAGATCACTTGTTTTGGTTGGTATGACCGGTTCGACATATTCCATGAACGTACCGGATGAACTGTTGTCTGAATCCGGAACAAACAAATACTTCTTTCCTGAAACAAGCCCAGCAGTGTCAACAAGCACATTACCCGTCCCTGCTCCGGCGGGTCCCGTCTGACCACGGGGAATGAAGAAATTCAAAATGTACTTCGGGTTACCTTCGGGCGTCTCTCCATTCTCCACAACTTCAACTCTAGCTTCTTCTGAAGGATTAAGAGTTGTCGTTGTCCCCTGTTCAAAGACTGCCGGCTGACCGTCTTTGCCTTTAGGGGTAGTCAGGTTAAGAATGTATTTGGGATTGCCATCTTCGTCTACTCCGTTCTTGGTAAAGCTGCCGGAAGGGGTTTCACCAGAGGTGGCGTTGACGGATTCTAAGATGGGAGTTTTACCACTATCCCCGGCATCGCCTTTGCTACCTTTAGGCAACGACATAGAAATCTCATATATCGGAGAACCATCAACATCATTCTCTTTAAATGATATTTGTACGGTAGCAGGCTGTCCCGGTTCCAATGTAACAATCTCCCCGACTTCAAACTTGGGAGTTTTCCCGTCTGTACCCGGATCACCGGGGTTGCCTTTTGCCAGGACAAGATTGATATTGTATATCGGATTTCCCGAACCGTCCGCACCTCCAGGTGTCAATGTAACAGATGGAGAATCTCCTTCTGATACCGTACCAATTTTAAACTGCGGGGTTTTACCATCCACGCCTTGCAACGCTTTGATGGTTGCACGAACCGTTTTAAACGTGTTTCCCGACTGCTGAAAGGTCGGCAAAGACGAAATTCCCACAAGAGAATCAACCTCTTCGTACTGCCCCGGATCTTTCGCCGTAGACGCAATCAAATCCTCCACCGCTGCCGCAATCTTCTGCAAGTCTTCCGGCGTGATCGTTGTCCCGTCTGATAATATGATATCTCCTGCTGCCATAAGGGTTACTCTGTTACTGATTCATTAAATACTTGCGCGGAATCGTTTATTGCCTGTGAAATGATAGCAATCTGATCCAAAGGTTCGGTAATACCTGCTTTATCCAAAGAGATGTACATACGACCGTCTTTTTCAATCTTTACGGTTCCAATCCTTAAGTCATTTTTAAGGACATCGGCTCTAACCGACTCTACCGGCTTCCCGGTTTCCTGAACTATGGTGTAATTTAATTTTACACCTGAAACCTCTGCGTAACCGGATCGGTTTCTCGTGTCGTTGGTCAATTCCATACTATTCGCCTTTTAAAAGTTCAACAACTTGCCCATAAGCTCCAACCGTCAAAGCTTTTTCACAGACTCTTTTTATCAAGACTGAATCTTTGTCTTCAATCTCAATTGCTTCATTTGACGGGCTTATACGCACCATTAACTTGTATGCCTCATACTTTTCTTCGGCAGATAGGTTTTCACCGGAAGAAAAAAGTTGTGCACAAATAAGGTCTTTCAAAGATTGGATTTCGCCAGTCTTCGGATTTTCAACTTCTTTACCTTGATAGTTCTTAAAAGATACGTTAAAATTTACTTTCATGATTTTTCGTTTTTACATTTACTATTTATGTTGATCTGTTTCTACCAACCATTATGACATAAAATGACGCATCGTGACTTTTGCCATCCGTATCTACAGCTTGAAAAGTAAAAGATGTACTGGAAGTTTTTTGTGTAATACAAAATGAACCCCAAAAATTATTATACCCACCAATTATAGGCATATAATCTATATCTGTATTCCCATTTCTTGTAAAAGCTATAGTATAATTACCGGTTCCGTTTCGCGTACATCTACCCCAGACAATCCCCTCTCCCCACACTTTATTCATACTCCCCGATGTGCTACCTGTTACATAATAAGCAACCCCCAAGACACCAGGCATATTCCAAGTTTCGCCCTTTCTCTGATACCAGCTCGCACCACCAGTGGCATGGATAGCCGCACTGCCTGTTTGAGCAGATAGACTAAGACATGTTCCTGTTGTATTTTGGCTGTATATGCTCAATCCTGTTTTATCATCCGCCCTGATAGCAAGAATCGTATCGGAATTTGGATTCATGTGCAAAAAATTATACCCTGGTCTGGTTGTACTATACATATCAAAATGAGAAGGAGATATAACTCCCCCACCATTTCCATCAGGCGAATTAGATAGAAATCCTTCTCCTATATACCATCCTCCTACAGAGCCTCTGACAGCAGCAAGGCTTGTCGCATATAATTCATCAACATTAATTAATTCTGCTTGAATATATCCACCTGCTATCAATGTCTGACCATTGATAATGACATTCGCAAGTTTATTTCCACTTGTCGTTGCTGATCCCGTCAGCTTATTGTTTATCTCTGTTTGCAAAGCATTTGCTAAATCACCTTTGGTAATATCTGGTCCACCATTAAGAGCGAAATTCTTTAAAGCGCTCGAACTAACTTTGTTTGCAATAGTCTGAGCTAAAGAATATGACAAGTCGGAATCGGTGATATAATCCTCATAAGCCAAACTTCCCAAAGAAGATGAATTTGCCTTTCCATTGATTGTTGACTGCAAAGAATAGTCAAACATGGAAAATGTAACAGCCCCAACAAGATTGATTCTGTTTGCCTGAATCAAGATACCATCTGTCCCGACATTGATCGCATTGACGATAGCCTTTCCGCTTTCCATTTCCTTCTTCGCAAACAAAGTAACACCATCCGCCTGCGTGATCCACCCGGCACTTTCTATCGTATTGTTGATATTATCCACCTTTGTAGATATACCGGACATCTGTTCTGCGGTAATCTGCAACTGACTGTCAAAGTGCACATAGATTTCTCCCGTCTCATTATCTACATAATCTTTAGTAGCCAACAGCTTGATGTATTCGTCTGTCTGGTCGATCTGTGTCTGTAACTTGACAATAGCATCCGCAATCTCATCAGAAAACAGCCCTACACCATAAATAAGTATCTCACCGGTGAATCTCAGTTCAAAATCACCTTTCCCGTTCCATTTCCCGACCTTAGACAGCTTTTGATAGCTGTCGCTTTCCGATAGCTGCTCTTCATGATACAACTCGGTCCCCGGAATACCGAAACCGCAAGAACCGGGACGGAGCACCTTATAGAACAAAGAGAAAGAATACGTCTTTTCTTCTTCTTCCGTGTGATCCGGGATATTCATTATAGCATTCTGCTGAAGGATATACGTGTTCCTTATTCGCAGAACGTTTTGGCCGTTGTCATTATAAATATCGGCAACTTGATCCTTTTCTACATAGAAGCTACCGTCCAGCCAAAGATATTCTCCACCTACGTTGATAAAATGAACGTTATTTACGGCTGTCCAATAGTTTGTATTCTGGCTGAAAGAAGAGTTTACAAGGATGTTACCACCTTCTGCGGATATGTCGTTACGGATGCCATCAATAAGGCTTTCAAATTTGCCGTTCATGGCAATAAAGGTCTGCTCAATGGTATCTCCGTTTTGTAAAACAATAGTTGAATTTTCAAAAAAAGCTCCACGGGCATATAAACCTACTTGCTCGGTCAACTGTATGCCATTCTTTGTCCTCACGCCAGCACAATTTCCCAAACGAGCTAAAAGGCTATCGTCTGGATTCGTTTTCATGCCATATATGGCACTTATATGAGGAGTTCCAAGTTCATCTATAGTTGTTATTTTGACTATACCTTTCCTTGTTGAATCCGTAGCGGAGTCTACACGAGTCAAAACATCTCCTTCTGCGATTTGGGACAGATTTCCAACAAAATTTTTAAATGTAATCCAATCCAATCTATCTTCTCCATCGGCAAGCGATCCAATACCAACTTCTTCTACTTGAAGTTCATACTGTTTCGTAATATAATAGTTATTGTCAGAGGAAGGTATTCCGTTATAACGTTGTACTTCCAATAAGTCACCCGGCCTAAAAGGATTGTATAAAATACCAAGTTCTGTGTCTAAATAAAGACGTCCGGCTGCCGAATCATAATAGGCAACCTTCATTTGGCCGGAAAATATAACATTATCATTCTCGCCTCTCAATTGAGATATGATCATCTCATAGAAACGAGCACTTTTTCTGGCTACAATATCATCTATTTCAAGGCGATATCTGGTTTCTTTTACTCCTGCGGAATTAGTTATCGTATAAGGGGATAAATCCCATCCTGTACCTTCGGGGAAACCAGATATAAAAGAAGGAGAACCCATACGCCCCCCCACATAGATATCACTCCTCACACGAAGCGAGTCCAATATGGCAGCACCTGTACTCTGGATCTCCCAGCCTTTACCTTCCCAGCCATCTATGAAAATGGAAGAGCCGATCTTCTTGTCAAAAAGTATATTCCCGTGGGCGGTATCATCGATATCTTTGCGAAGATATCGCTCATCAAGATAAGTCGCCAGCCTTGCACTTTCTACAGATGTTACATGTCCAAAATCATCAACACCGATATTTTGGACAAATAAATCGTCAAAATTAGATGTTGAAACTGCTGAAGATGTATTTTCATGCGAAACCGTGAAAATAACAGTTTCGCCAATCAAATCTTTTTTTACATCAATGCCTCTTCCTTCTTTTACGTCTACATCTACATTTACAATTCCTCCACCTCCTGAAGCCGTACCACCTCCTATTCGCTTGGGTAAATTATCACTACCCAAACAAAACAAAGCAGGATCATCTTTATTATCATTGAGATATAATTCACCTCTTACAAGACCATTCAAATCCCAATCCTCAGAACCGTCATTGGTGGCAATAGGGGGAGCAGCAGCAACAGTTTTCCCTTCACTGTCTACCGTAGTATCTGACCCGTACCATATTCGTTTTGTTAACTTTTTTATACTCATAGCGAATCAAGATGTGATTGGTTAACAAAACTTCCTTCGTTTCCGTCAAAGACTAAAACTTGACCGTCTTTAGCATTAGAAACGTTTAAACTGACTTCTCCAACAATACCAGATCCATCTGGATATTCGGTAAAACCATTGTAAGAAACATTTTCGGAGCATTCCACCGTTAAAGTATAATTGAACTGTGGATATCTCTCGGCAATAACCTGTTGTTCCGGTACGCTTGATTCACTTCTGGTATAAGACACTCCATCAATCTTCACAGAAGACAAGCAAAAGATATTGTTTAAAAGCCGGGCCATTTCAAAAGGGACACCTTCATTATCACCAATCGTAAGTGTCCTTTTTTCATAGGGAACAGAATATAGATTGATAGGTTCTTGCTTTTGAGTTCTGAATTGTTCACTTTCAACAGCTAATTGCCGGCTATCAGATTTAAATCCTCCTTCTACACGTGTTTTAAATACACGTTTATTCCCTGATATATCAAATACAGCCCCAAATGCTTGTTGATTATCTGCATTTGTATATTCTATTTGCATTGTAAATGGAGTATATGATGAACTATGTACACAGAAAGGCAAACTAACAGATATCTCTCCCTGATCATTTGTTATTCTGACTTGATAGGTCCCATTATTTGAAGGATTTATCGTAAATTCATACAACGTGTTGTAATCGTTAATCTCGTATTTTTGTGGAGATATTTGATATGAAGTCCCATTATATAAATCAACAAGTAACATGGTAAATGTCTTGTTTGGAACATCTACGATCTGTATAAGGATAGGCATATCCTCCCTTTCAAACTTCTGAACATAATCGATCGAATGTTCAAAGCCTGTACTTTCAACGTCAAATATCAAAGGAGATACACTGCTTATTTTTATCATACGCTTATACAAACAAAAAGAGCCGTATACGCAGCGTTAACTACGTATACGGCTCTTAGGCTCTATGCTTGCAAATGTAGCAATTATTCAGAATAAAGACAACATTAATCGATATTTTTACATATCAAAGTATATTCCGTTGTCTGTCTCTTACCAAGAAACTCTGTTATATCGGAAACATAACCGGTATACTTTTTGCCGTTATAATTAAAAGATATAAGACCATCACATAAAACAGGAAATGGCGACAGCCCTATCGTTTCAACTTTAAGAGTTTCAACTCTAAAATAACGACTGTCTAATACAACGGGGGACTTTTCACTTTCCCGCCATAAAACCGCATCAGCATTCCCTTCAGAAGCAGTAAACTCAAGTCTGCTTGTACAAGATGATAATATATCCTTATTTGCAAGCAACATCCTTCTTGGAGAATATGCAATATTAAATACCGAAGAAGGAAATAATACTCCGGAAGGCCGATCTCCTTGCCTGTTTAATTTTAACTTTATCGAAGATGTAGAAGGATCCAAAACAGAAACAGCATCAACAAAAAACAAATCATTATCCGAACTATCATCCTTTGTTTCTTCATCTCTTTTTTGCGCCAAGAACTCTATTCCATAACAATCAGCACGATAAGGGCTAATAAGTTTGTATATGTTATCGTTGATTGAAATACCGGTCGAAAAGCTGTTCTTTACATGAAATTCGTCACGACCGTTTATTTCATCATAATCTTTCTTCTCATAGCCCACATCTACCCCGGAGCATATCAAGGAGTTGTCAATTGAGATATCAAGCCCGTTCACATGCTCAAGTTCTTTCACCATCTCTGGATCATATAATTCAGTCAAATGACAAAATATAACCTTCTTGCCTTCTATCTTGTAGTAATATCCAAGACATGCTTTTGCCCATTCTGAAAATTTACTGAAAGAGGTATGGACTTTTGCATTCTTGATATCTCTGATACTTTCCGCTGCTATCATATATGGTATCGTAATATCACCTTCCTTTACTTCTCCGGTCATATCGGTAAGACCCATATTGGACAGTATGGAGGTGAGTAATTTATTAGGGGTGAAAACATCGAAATTAACAGGTTCGTTTCTACCTTTATAAGATACGCTAATTTCTTTTACATTCGAAACCGTCATTATAACATCTCCCTCCCAAAGGGCATAACTATCACCCTGACCTATCCACATTATAATTCTATCCCCCTCCTTTAAGTCAACATCATATGCCTTATCTATGCTGATTTTACTCTTAAAAGGTATGGATATAGAATCTATTATTACAGGTGTAGGTTTGCCTCCGTCTTTCACCCTTGCATATTTGGCGATTTCCAATCGCAATTTACTTGCATTCCCATTTGTTATTGTAGCATATACATCAAAACTCATTCGATATTGTATGCTTATGCGAGTTAACGCCTTAATCATATACCCAGAATAAAAATTAGCATTGTCTGGAGCTGTTATATTAACGTCCCCAACATCAATTTTGTTTTTAACGGGAAAATTAGTTGTAGTATATCCAACCGGAAAATTATATTCTCCTAAGATAAAATTGGAAGGCAAACTTATTTTATAAATACCTTCATCAGTCTGTTCTTCGGTCGGTATCACAACAAAATCCGCTTTGTTGTTCAGCTCCATGCGATCATAATACAGCTCATCCGATTTGAGACTTGAAACAGGGATATCATACACCTGTGACTTGTTAGCATTGATTATAGCCTCCGCACTGTTATCTATAGCCTTTATGGATATAGTGTTGCCATTATTTTGGTATGAAGAAAAATCAAGATTACACCGGATCTTCTCATTATATGTCCAAGAATTATTCAATACCCCAATGACTATCACAGCAGAAGCATTCAGATAGTTTGTCAAGAACTCGTTCTCCAAGAGCATATAAGAATCACCGGCAAACTCAAATGAATCGCCAAACGTCCTATATACACCCCCAAAGTCTTTTCTCTTTATCGATATTTCAACATCTTCCCAATTAACTAAATCGTTGGTGGCTTCGTATTTCTTTCCGCCTATTAATAACTGTACACGTATCATATCAATTCAATTTTGAGTTTTTATACGAGTTGTATTCTGTTCTACGTTGCCCTTTAGATATGATCCTGCCCAAAGAACGAATCTCTTTCTTTAGGTCGTTGTTCGTCTTATTGCTTGCTTGAATAATGCCTTCTGCATCAAAGTGGTTCACTATCTGCACCCGTTCCCCGGCTTTGTTATGAGTCAACCAATAACTGTTATCCATAAAACGGGAATAAAACTCAGGATCGTTAATGTCTGGCAAAACTTCTGCCCCTTTAGGTATAGGCATCAATGTCGGCGTGTCAGGAGTAATGTACGCTTTACCTCCAGATATAACAGCTTCATGTTTACCGGCATCACCAACAATAGCCAAACCTCCGGGATGATAATCAGTACCCTTTGCATATTTGGGGATAGGCTGGGCTATAATGGTAGCAAGCTGAATAGCACCCGTTGCAGCAACAAGCGCAGCCATAGGGCCTGCAAATATTCCAAGTTGTTTATATACGGTCATTATAGCTTGCGCAGTGGATGCTATAGTTTGAGCAATATCTATTGTTTTCTGAAATCGTGCCTGTCTTGTTTGCAAATCAGCCTTTTTCTTTTCAAGTTCGGCGTTTCTTGCAGACGATTGTTCCTCTGCTACGCGCTTACGGGCTTCTGCTTCCTCTTTTGTAATAACATCTTTTTCGGCCAAAGCATCAATTTCTTCAACCTTCTTATCATAAGCCTCTTGATTAGCGTCAATCTCAGCTTCTATTTCTTGTATTCTACGGTCAAACATAGAAGATCCTATTTCTGCTATGGCATTTACGGCTTCTTGAATCAACTTCTTTTTTGCTTCCTCTACCTTTTGCCTTTCTTTTAGTTCTTTTTCTGCATCTGCATTTATTTTATCAGTGGTTTCTTTTGATAGCTGGACCCTTAATTGGGCTATTTTTTTCTCCATTTCCAAGCGTTCGTCTCCAGAAAACAGGTACAAACTCTTCTCTAGCAGATCAATTTCCTGTTGCAGGGCTTGAACTGCATATTGATATTGCAAATCTGCTTTCTTCTTTTCGTAGGCTTCTTTCTTGATTATTCCTTTAGAATATTGCTGTTCAAGCATAGATAATTCTTTGTTCAAGAAAATCTGCTGATCTGACAATTCTAACTCGTTTTGAGATTGCTGACGGGAGAGTTGTACTTTACCAAATTCCATATAAGCATCTTCTATAAGTTTTAAGTACTTATTCTCTATCGCCAATTTGCTTGCTTCTGTCTTTTTTGCCTCTTTCAATTCTGCGGCTTTTTGGAGTTCAAGAATGTCCAGCCGTGCATCAAGCTCTTGCAAACTACCCTTTTTAGCATAGGAAATTCGATTTTGCGCATCAATCATTGCACGTTTGGCCTCGTATTCTTCCCTAAAATCGGACAATTCTTTGTCTCTCATGGCCTCTATTGCGGCAATCCGCTCATTGACACGGACTCCTTTTGTCTTTACATCATCTATTTTCTTTTGATATTGGGCATTACGAGTCTCTATCTCTTTTTCAAAACCTTCATCCATCAGTTTTATACGGGCTTCCTGGATTGTCCGTTCGGCTTCCATTTCGAGTTTCATTCTTCGTTCAGCTTCACGTTTTGCTCGTTCTTCCTCACGTTTTATTCTCTCTTCCTCTAAATATTTACTGATTCCAGATTTAGCAAGTATGTTATTTTCTTCCTTTTGCGCGTCGGACATTGCTTTTACATAAATATCAGCCGCCGTTTTTGCAGCTTTAGCTTGCTCCCTTATTCCATCTGCTGCTTTTTTTGCATTATCTCCTGCTTTTTCAGATGACTCATTAAAGAAAACAAATTGTCCCGTTAATGCAGCCATAGAAGCGGCTGTTGGGTCAAGTATTTTATGAGGATTGAGCTTATCCCACCAATTAGGATTATTTTCCCTCATTTCTGCTTCTGCTTCTGCTTCTAATTCTAACGCTTCTGCATATTTCTCTGCTGCTAATTTTGATGCAGCTGTATATTTCGCTCTTTGCTCAAGCGCCTTCAGAAATGCGTCAGTATTATTAACTAAAAAATTCTCTGCCTCATTCACATTAGAAATAGAAACATCCAATTTTTTAAACTCAGCCTCATTGTCAATGATAAATTGCTTCTTCTTATCAAGATTATCTCCCAGACTATTCCATTCATCCTGTAGCTTCTTAATGGAAACAACATTCTGTCCATAGGTGGATGCTGAATTTTTCAACTCATCGAAAAACTTACCACTTGTAGAATTAAGGTCTTCCAATGCATCAGATGCAGCCTTTGAAGCATCCTTGCTTTTAAATAGATTAGCAGCAAAATCAAATATTTTATCTCCATATACAGTCAGCAGCGTAACACCTACAGACAACAATGTTTGCCATGAAACCAAACTCCCAGCGACCTGCCTCCATACCGGCACTGCTTTTTGACCGCTTTTTGTTAATTCGACATTCTCACGTCGTATCCTGGCTATTTCATCAGCTAGAATAGGCAAGTTATTGCTGATCGCAAGCAATCCTGTCTGCATAGATACTGCAAATGCAGGCATTTCTCGACTTAACTGGTTGATTGCATTTCCTAATCCATCCCAATGAGAAGCATAGTTACCTACATTTCGGCCATATACCCCCATTTTAGCATCTTGCTCTTTCAATAGTTTATCCAACTTCTGGATATTCTCAAGCACTTTGGGATTAACTGCATCTATACCGCCAACTTGAGTTTTGGAATAAGCCTTCAATTGACTTAATATACGAGCTTGCTCTTTGTAAGAAAGATTTGCTGTGTCAAGTTTTAAAATTAGGTTTTCAACCTGATCAGAAGTCAACTGCACATTTTGAGCATGTAATTTATCCGCCTTAGATGCTACCATTGTTGCTCGTTCTTCAGCCAGTTTAGCCCTACTTAGATCTTCTGAAGTTTGCTTTCTAATCTTTTCTGTAGCAGCAAGTTCTTTTGATACTTTCGACTGTTCTTTTTCCAATTTGGCTTTTTCCTTAGCTATACGTGCCGCCTCTTGATCGGCTTTAATCTGGGCCATTACTTCGTTAACCCCTTCCTGTATTACCTTGTTCTTCTCTTGACGTAATCGATTAATTTCAGTTTCAGCTTTCTGTATCTCTTTTAGGGAAGCCATGTACTGATTATTCTTTTCAATCAACTCGGACATGTTTTTAGGCTCAAAAGACAACCCCTTAGCCATATTTCTTGCCGCAATCAAATACGAATCGTTTGCCTTCCCTATTAAATCATCGAGTTTTTCAAGCTGGCTAAAAGCCTCCTTTCCAACGATTGTCGTTATTTTTGTTTCATTTGCCATATTTTTTAACCTCCTCTATTTCGTTCAACATTAATCTAATAAGGTTTGCATATTCTGACGCAGTATATGTCTTGTCATCTATCCGCATTTTGAAATGAGCCGATAAAATCATTCGCTCTTTAGTAAAATCTACCTTTCTATTGATTTGACTGGTACTATCAAGCTGCTCTTGAGCCATTTTCAATCTTAACCTAATATAAGCCAATGAGGATTCTATTTTATTTATCAATTTCTCCGCATCCGCAACTGTTTCAATATTCACATTTTTTATGTCAACAATAGTAAGCAAATCGGAGATCTTATCTATTTTACCTAGTTTTATAAAATTTAATATAGCTGATATAATGGATATTTTAGTATAATAATTTATGATCAAAGAACGTTTAGAAACTGCGAATTGTAAATTTTTATTTTCTATAATTTGGTTATATTCATCCATGATTCTACTGAAAATCAAACGCAACTCTTTGTCCGAAGACCTCCCGGAAATTATCAACGCTTTCAAGTTCCCATTGTATGCCTCTATGAACCTACAAAGAGGTATCTCATCGCATTTCGTGTATAACTTTGCCATATCAAAATTCAAGTTAAAAAATATTCATGCCTATCTTCACAGACCAGCATGATCTATATGAAGACTTATCAAAAAATGTTTTATACCGTTAGTACTTTTGGTTCCCAGTTTTTACGATACAGCTTTCTTAGATATGATATCAACTGTTCATAGGTTGATATAAATCCTTCTTCTATAAAGCCGGCAATTTTCTTTTCTAATTGCCATAACTCACGCAACCTTGCTTCATCTCCATGCTTATTCCGTAACATCTTTTCGTGGGAGTTAAAAATGATCCAGTTTAACGCCTCTCCTATTTTTTGCATTGCTTTCGGCATGAAATGGCTTGGGACAATTTTCATAACAGCGGATGAAAGTTCTTTGTATGCATCTCCCGCGTCATTACGATATCGGATCATCTCGTCATAAACAAAACGTAGTACTTTCACCTCAAATGTTGGATTGATCCACATGGCAAACTTGATGAACAAGAGAGGATTCATCCAAACTTTATCAGGAGTTTTGCCATCTTTAGTGTTTCTCCCTTTTGCCTTTATAAGCAATTGATTTTCACCAATGTCGGTTTTTAGCCTATGGCTTTCATCCACAGATAGGGCCTTTAAAAACTCTTTCGTTTTAGGGCTATCTATAAATTCTGACATACGTCTTCTTGGATTTTCATCTACATTATTCCATTGACGAAGTAATTCTCCTCCATCAAAATATCCGTCACTTGTTCGTTGAACCACTGAAAAATTATCAATGTAGCGTACCATCTCCTGATTTGTCTTCATCTCTTTTTCATTTTAAATTAAACAAAAAGAGCCATACCCCGCAGGATATGACTCTTACCAGGTATGGCTCTTAGGCTCTAAATCTTTTGTTATACTGTTACAAACATAGCCAAATTGCACGGAATAGCCAAATAAATCTATGAGTTATTTAAACCCCATTACTGCTTGATCGGCTGCGCATGCGCCGGCACATCCTTTAAATCGTACGGTCCCGGTGTCATAGCCTGTATGCAGAGGTACAATACTCCGTCCTGCGTGTAGTACTTGTTAAATTATAATTGGCAAAACGAAAAGTACAAATTTTCAAAACGAAAAGTATAAAAAAATAGCGTTTACACATTTTTCGAATGTTATGTAAACGCTATTCTATTTTTAACAATACCTTACATATCCCATCATAAGGATATTCTATAACTTTTAACTTTTCATTTATATCTCTTTTATACCATTTTTTCCCAAGGAATATTCACTCCTTTCCTCTCCATAGAGAATACCCATACCTGAAAAATCATCCCTTCGAAACCATCAGGGTCATCCAAATATCTCTTTGCAGCTTTTAGGATAGCTGCTGGAGCCGGCATAGCTGTAGGATACCAGTCACTATAGAGCCAATTAGCGACATAACGAAGATCATTCTGGTACTTTTTTTCAGGCATTTGAACCCCAGCGGCTTTAAATTCTGCCGCGATGTCACTCATAGTCCATACATGCGAAGTGCCATCAACGTTTTTAAGGTGTAGGATCGCAAAATCTGCAAGCTTATCATTGAAATGTTCACCATATTGATTTATGTATTCTTGCTTCCAATTTGACTTTACACCAACATTGGGCAAACTACTTTTTCTTTCCCCCCGATCCTGGGTTATCTTGATTATTCTCATTTCCCTGTCCTCCTTTTTTATTAAACAATGCTGAATAAATTTCTTCCAGCATTCTTCCTTGCTCATTCAGTCGCTTGGAAAAGTCGTTTTCGGATGAATTTTCGCTCGGAGCAGATGTTTGACTAATACGTCCTATGATATTGTCGCATTCTTTATATATAGCCTTGTACAAGTCTGTATTGTCAAGGATCTGCTTCACTCGTGATTTTTGTACATTCATTTCCTGCACAATAAGACGTGGATTGGTCGTATAGTAGATACGTTCATAAATGCTTTCTTCTGCATCTGCTGGAACTGTAATTTTATAGGTGCCCATGCTATCGCTGACGGTCATATCTACAATCTGCTGATAATGCCCCTCATTACCTATACGACCCGTTGTTGGTGCTGAAATACGCTGTATCTGCGCCATATCACAATATGGAAAGCCTCTCCTATCTTGCTCCAGCGAAAGGAGCACATCACCCTGTCTTAATTCTGCAAACTTCATAATTATATCATGTTTAGTGCCATATCCACCATACCGGGATTCCGTTTCATATAATCGACTAAACGCAGGAATGTAATCGAACCATAACGATCTATCAATGCCTGTGCTTCATCGGCTACTTCTTTAGCCATCTTTTCGTTCCTTGCCGGTAAAATGAGCTGGATCTTATACTCTTTCATAATTATTCAAAAGGTAGAGAGGACATATGTTGGCCATTAAACCAACAATTATGTCCTCCAGTTTTCTTTACACAGCAGTGGCCGCTGCCGTTCCACCGATTTCTCGTTGAATCAAGAAGTTCAGTTTCTGGTTAAGTTGCACATCATCCTTATGCTTCAATTCACGATTCAGACGGGCAATTTCCTGGTCTTTAGCTTGGTCCTTGATCAAACAAGCCAAATCTTTCTGTCCTGCCATAGTTTCGCAATGGTTACGTTCTGCCTGAAGCATGATATCGCTCTTGATTTCACGGATCAACCCTTTCACCTCACAGCAACAATCGCTTTGCGAACGCTCCATATTGTACAAACGTTCCATGATGGCACGGTCACTGTTCAAATTGGCATCTTTCGCATCACGAATATCGTTGTTTACTTTGTAACCCAGATCACAAAGTCCACGCTCTGTAGCAAATCGATTGTTCAAGATCTCACGAGCCGCACCGTCAATCCGACCATTTGTACCTTCTGCTTTATCGGAGATATCTTTGTAGATCCCAGCACGAGCTTCCTGTACTGTTGCTTTCACTCCTTCGATAGAGGCTTTAGTGTCGTTTACTTTATCCCATACCGATACGGCTGCTGCACCAAAACCACCTCCTACAAGGGCACCTCCTACGGCTCCCCAGCCACTACCATAGTCGCGTCTGCGATCATCATCATAGCATCTTCCGCGATCCGCATAGATCACATCTGTTATTTCTGCTGCCATTTTATTAAAAATATTTTTAGAGTTACGGTCAACATTAACCGCATCACAAAACTATAATCATAAAAACAGGTAGGGAATCAGTTATTTCCTAAAGACTTCTTTATCTTTTCCATATATACTCTCATTATTTTTCCTTGTTTTAAACGGTTTTCGAAATTAGCCAAAATATAGTTTACCGATCGATTAGTTTTGTGTATATAGGAGGCGATAGAAGGTGGATATAATCCGCTCTGTGAGAGAAAATACACCAATAGATATCGAGCATCCACTGTGTCTGTTGATTTACAATCTGACAGTATCAGAGATTCTGATACTTCCGTCTCCGTGGAGACGACTTTCATTATAGTGGCAAAGATTTCCGATTTGCACATATTGTTTTAATTTTTATGTTTATCTTTGTCGTACCCCAATAAATAGAATTTAAAACAAAAATAAACGTTCGCGTTGAAGATATCAAGCCTCCAACGTGCGGACGTTTATTTATGTCTTTTTTAATTTATTGGGGAATAACTTAGAAAACGTTGGGGGCTTTTCTTTTATCTCTAAAGCCCCAAAAAGAGCGACTATGAACAAAAAGCTATTTCTTTAGTTTGTAGACCATCCGACCAACTATGATCAGTATTGTAACAATGATAACAGCTATAGCCCAGCCCCCGACCTCAATTTTCGTTCGTTGCCAAACTGTCAATTTCTTTTCAATTTCGACCGGGTATGGCACTCGGATAGTATCTGTTCGGTTTATATATAGCGTGTCTACCCTGTCCTTGTACTTGTATATGTACCTGTACCGATATTCGGCAACGGTATCGCCTCTTTGGATTACAGAGACCGAATCATGTATAAGCACGCTATCGATCCGGGTCGAGTTAAAGAACACGCTATCAATTCTGACCGTTTCAGCCGGGACATAACGGACTTGCGTACGGCAAGATGTAAGCAAGCAGAACAGGACTATTACCACTAACCCAATCAACCCGCCTATCAATTCGTTTTTTGATTCTTTATCCATAAATCACAGAGATTACGGTTTAACAATTATAGGTTTGAGAAAGGATTTGTACTCATCCCTGACATCGAAACAGGGACATGATTTGATAAACTCAAACGGCTCAACTACGCCATCATTATTTAGATCAGGTGACGTATCGCGATGTCCGAGCAGTTCGAAGATGTCGTACACCTGACAAATATCGTTTATCAGATCGTCCATTGCCGCTTTCTGTGCCGGGGTCCGGGTGTCGAAAGGTTTACCGTTAGCATCAATGCCACCGATATAGCAGATCCCGATGCTATGATCATTGTAACCGATACAATGTGCCCCTGCGATCGTGAGTGGCCGACCGGTTTCTACAGTTCCGTCCAAATTGATTACATAGTTATAGCCAATCTGGCTGAAACCGCGTGCACGGTGCATACGATCAATATCCTTAGCTTTGATATCCTGTCCGGCATGGGTGGCCGAGCAATGGATGATAATTGTGTCAATCTTTTTCATTTTCTTTATTCTCTTCTATGATACTGTTTTCTATTACTTCCTGCAATTCTTTGCTTTTAATGCCGACAAGTCCTTTTGCCAAACTCCATAAACTGATATGATAATGGATGCCTTTACATTCGCAATAATTGCTGATGACGCTTTCAAGCTCGCAGTAACAAGCAAGACACATGCAGCATACAGCCATTATGCTATAATCTATACCGAGTGGTTGCCCAATCGCTTTGCCCAAGACCGCAGCGAGTATTATCACACATATATAATCACCGATCTTGATCAGTGTTCGACGGATTGCCCGGCTAATACGGACTTCTTCTTTGCGTCTTCTTGCCTTGCTAATCCCGTACCACAGATCTGCTACGACCAACACAAGCGACAACAACATCAACCATCTCATATCCCACATCAAAGCATAAAATTCCATATAGAATGCCGATAACGTCACTACTTTAACAGATGTACCCATACATTTTTGATTTGAATTATTACCTTTGTACCATTAATGGTTGCCAAATAGGTAATCTGTTCGACACGCCGCCTCCTGTCTGTGATAGTCTGGAGGCGGATTTATTTTAAATTCTAAGCATGAGACATATTAGGTATATCACCCCAAAAGAGAATATTTCAATCCAGAACATAGGCTTCGTTTCTATATATTTATCCTTGAATGTTCCTTCTTCTTGCTTAGCCATGTTTAGTGCGGTATAGCCAACATATGGAAGCCAAGCGAGCAGCATAGGCCAGAAGTTTAAAGCCGCCCAAGTCTGAGAGAATAATATTGCCATCATTGCACCGGCTATATGTCCCCGGTGTTGGAATTTATCCGCTTTGTAATCTGGAAAACACCCAACAACGATCATCCCGGCCAACGCCAGGTAAGCGAGAAACTCCGTCCCCGGCTTACTGACTTCCAAGATCGCTGGCATTAACACCATAGGACAAGCCCACATTGTGAAGCGGAACCATCCTTTATGTTCTATCGCATAGAACGTGGCGCTTATCGAATAAGGTACACCCTTCTGCTTAACGCATACTGCGGTCGTATAAGCCGCAATAATCAAGATAGAAATAACTATTAACCAAATCATAATAACTTGTCATTAAAGTACGTGTCGAATTTAGATGCCGCCCGGCACAAAAGGCGGAATAAACTTATCTACAGGGCAACTTCTACGTAGTGACCAATCAATGCGGATAAGTCCTGCACCAAGGCTATTCCGCTATCCCGTGTACACTTATAGGTTACATTATCCTGCTTGTAATACTTACCGCTTTCGAGGATCATACCAGCAAATAAGGGGTCGTGACCTTCGTTATAGGGTATCGGATCGTCAATAGTACCGGTATGTTCTTCCGTCACTTCGTGCCACAGCGAATGTGCCCCTTGTCCCGGACGCCAGTCTTCTTGTGTTCGGTGAGCCAGGTCGCATTCAAATAGTTTGTCACCTTCCTGATATCGATCTCCCTTGTTAACATCAATTCCAACCTTCCATATCGGGTGCCGGTTCTTAACTCGTAATGCTTCAGATGCCGTTAAGCCGTATGTATTGATCTTTTCGTTAGCCTCCTTGTCCATTTGGTCAAGAGCCAGTAACCGGCTAAATTCCCTGTTAATCTCTACACCTTCCGGCAAAGCCCATTCTTCGCTTGCCAGCAGCTCCATAAACTCCGGGTCCGTAGATTCATATTTCGGAAATTCCTCTTCGCCGAAAGGTGATAGAAACTCTTCATGCAAGATTACCTTGCTCTGATCTACACTTGTCCTCATTTCCGGTAGGACTTCTACTCCGTGGGACTTTGCCCATACGATGTTTACAATTGCGTATTTCATATCCAATTAATTTTTAATGTTACTTTGCTTTTAGGGTTTGGAGGTAGTTGTAGGCTTTGATACAGTCGTCTTTGGAGAGGAGTTGATCGTTGTAGATGCCTAAGTTTTTTAGGGCTATTTTGGTAAAATTTGAGCTATAAAAACCTAAAAATAAACGGCTTGAAATATCAATATCACTTCCAATAGGATAAACTTTGTATTTATCCCATTTTTCATCATACACCCATCCATCAGAAGTCAAAGCGTTAATCTTTTTACAAGAAAAAGGATAGTTTTTTGAACCCTGTTTTAAATAAATCCTCATTCCTGTTGTAGCATTATAGATGTAAATTTGATTTGCTTTCAATAATCCTGCATTATCATTTCTATCTTCCATAAACTTCCAATCACCAACAATGGTAAATTTATCTGCGAATTGAATTAGTTTAGCACTGATTATTTCATCGTCCACCCCATCAGTAATGAGGTATCCTTCGTATTCGGGGATTTGTTCAACTAAAACATCTACTTCTTGTGAAGAATTATACCATATACCATTCGTAGAAGTTGCTGCATACTGTTTTTGGAAAGTGTATGTACCATCTTTATTAACGCTAATATATTCACCGCTTTTGTTTGCATTTCCAATTAAACAACGATCACCTTCTTTCATGCCTGTGATACGTATCTTCCAATCAGCAGAATCAGATTCGTTTAATAAAATCAAAACATTACGGTTGTCCCCAGTTCCGATTATTCTAAATGAATCTTTTTTTACATCTGTGGGCTTAACTGCATTATCTTTAAGATTAAATGAGTTGAAGTTATATGCATACAATCCGTATCCACTCCCTTCTGCAAACCCAAAATTAGACAGCACAAGATTATTACCATTGCCCGTAATGTTGGCAATAGTAGCACGATCTTCGTCCTCGTTGGTTTTGCCTACCACTGTCCATGCCTGGTCGGGGAAGAGCCAGGGATATTGCTTCTTATACCAATCAAGAACCTTTTCATCGTCTTCATCGGTAGAGAAATATCCATTACAGATTGTTTGACCAGCAATAGCTGCTCTAGCAAAAGATGCATAAGTTGCATTCTTCCATAAATAATATAGCCCAGCGTTTTCCACCCAGTCCCCACACGTACCTGTTACAACTTTATTAGTTAATAAGTTCTTAATACATATATTATTACCATTTCGTTTACAAGCAAACAAATTAAGCCCATTAACAAAATTAGCATTTATATAATAGTTATTACCCGCTATAAAAGATACATAAACCAAAGACGAATATTGCATGGAAAAAGTTTTTTTTGCTATCAGCTCCACACAAAATCATATTCCTTGACGGATTATTCTGAAACGGAATAAACGCCGTGTACACCGTATAGGTATCCTCGAAGTTAAGCTCCTTCTCTGTAACTGCAAAGTCGTCTACTCCGTCACCGAGGATAAAGCCGGGGTAGAGGGGTAGTTGTTCAATGGTAATTGATCCCACTTTGCCCCCAACATTAAGATAAACAGCTAAAAAATCATCTTCTTTTATTGCAGGAATTTCAGTGATGCCATTAGGGTTTAATGATACCGTTACTGTTGTTGCTGTTGATGTAGAAGATGCATAAAATGATAAAGCCATATCACCTTCATCGTATCCTTCACTTGATATTTTTATGAAATAAGATTTATTAAATTGGTAAATATTCTTTGGTATATAAATAGCGTTATTTATTTTTGTATTTAAAATAGTTACTTTAATAGAATTGCTACTTTGCTCATCAATTCTTACTTTATCTACAGTAGTATTGTTTCTGAAATTATTAAAATTCTGAACATAACCACCTACTCCACTCATTCCACCCCAAGCGAAATTCTTGAAGGATAGGAACCTACCTTTGCCATCCGCATCCTCAATCCTCGGATCGTCCATCG
>ULJK01016362.1_pt1 | contig 20520 bp, 19 predicted proteins | sample 1950861 | NCBI WGS metagenome assembly ULJK01 (sample SAMEA4835470, study PRJEB28245) | human gut metagenome | biome: gut microbiome; material: fecal sample | place: Denmark | collected 2008
GTAAACGCATCGAGCAGCTTCTGGGTGTCAAGGCTTACAACTGTTTCGGTATGTCGGAGATGAACGGGCCGGGTGTAGCCTTCGAATGTACGGAGCAGAACGGCTTGCATATCTGGGAAGACAACGTGATCGTAGAGATCGTAGACCCGGTTACCTTGCAACCGGTGCCCGAGGGAGAGGTCGGAGAATTGGTATTAACCACCATCAACCGGGAGGCGATGCCTTTACTCCGTTATCGTACCCGTGACCTTACTTGCATCTTACCGGGTGATTGCCCTTGCGGACGTACCCATAAACGCCTTGCCCGTTTCAAAGGACGTAGCGACGATATGATAATCTTGAAGGGCGTGAACCTGTTCCCCATCCAAATCGAAAAGATATTGATGCAATTCAAGGAATTGGGCAGCAATTACTTGATCACCCTCGAAACGATCGGCAACAGCGACGAGATGTTGATCGAGGTAGAGTTGAGCGACCTATTCACCGATGATTATTCAGCCTTACAGCGCTTGACGAAAGGTATCACCCGTCAGTTGAAGGACGAATTATTACTTACGCCGCGTATCAAGCTGGTAGCCAAGGGATCTTTGCCAACCACAGATGGTAAGGCGGTACGAGTGAAAGATCATCGCAAGCTTTGTTAAATAAACAATTAAAATAACACCTTATGACAGTCAATCAAATTTCTATTTTCCTAGAAAACAAGTACGGGAAATTAAGCGAGATATTAGCGTTATTGGCAGAAGAGCGCATCCGCATCATCGCGGCCACCGTAGCCGACACCTCCGAGTATGGAATCCTTCGTATCATCGTAAGCGATCCCCAGAAGGCATACAAGATATTAAAAGAAAACAACGTCAGCGCAAACCTGACCGACGTATTAGCGATCGTAACCAGCTCATGCGCCGGAAGTTTTGCCAATACATTATCTTATTTCACGAAAGCGGGCATCAGCATAGAATATATGTATTGTTTCTCCATCCGGGAAAAAGCGATCTTGATCTTGCGTACGAACAACCGAGAAAGCGCCCGTGAGGTAATCCGCCGTCAGAATCTCGAGTATATCTGTGAAAGTGATCTAATAAAACTTTAATAGGCACGGATATATGTTCGGAATCAGCGACCCCGGTATTTGGCTGGCTTACCTTCTAGCGTTCGCCTGCCTCCTATTTTCTATTTGGTTCGGGATAACCACTTGGAATAAAGAAGACGACGAAAAAACAAACCCTACTAAAGAATCACGAAAATGAGTACGCTAACATTAGGCATTATTGTCATCATTTACATGTTTGTAATCGCTTGGTTAGGGTATCTCGGATACAGGCAGACGAAAAACGCCAGTGATTATTTATTAGGCGGACGAAAAGTAAACCCCATTATCATGGCCCTGTCTTACGGGGCGACCTTTATCTCGGCATCGGCGATCGTTGGTTTCGGCGGCGTAGCCGCTACGTTCGGCATGGGTATTCAATGGCTTTGCTTATTGAACATGTTCATGGGCGTAGTGGTAGCCTTTATCTTTTTCGGACGAAGGACCCGGAAGTTAGGCGAAGAACATAACGCACGGACTTTCCCGCAATTATTGGGATTACACTATAAGTCCCGGTCTATACAGATCTTCATCGCCTCGATCATTTTCATCGGCATGCCCCTCTACGCCGCCGTGGTGATGAAGGGAGGAGCCGTCTTCATTGAGCAGATGTTTCATATCGACCTTCATCTGGCCTTGTTGATCTTCACCTTGATCGTAGCGGCCTACGTGATTACGGGTGGAATCAAGGGAGTACTTTATACGGATGCGTTGCAAGCGGTTATCATGTTCGCTTGTATGCTATTCCTGCTATTTTGGTTTTACCATATCATGGACATGGGCTTTATCGAGGCAAACCAGAAGTTGACGGATATCGCCCCCATGGTGCCCGAACGCTTCAAGGCCTTGGGACATCAAGGGTGGACAGCTATGCCCATCTCAGGCTCTCCACAATGGTATACATTGGTTACCTCATTGATCCTTGGCGTAGGAATCGGTTGCTTAGCGCAGCCACAACTAGTCGTACGCTTCATGATGGTGGAAAGTACCAAGCAACTCAACAGGGGCGTATTGATCGGCTGCGTGTTCTTGATTGTCACGGTAGGGGCGATTTATCACGTGGGAGCCTTGTCTAATTTGTTTTTCCTCAAGACGGAAGGTGTAGTCGCCTCCGAGGCGGTAAAAGATATGGACAAGATCATCCCCCTATTTATCAATAAAGCGATGCCGGAGTGGTTCGGGGCGGTTTTCATGCTTTGTATTCTCTCTGCCAGTATGTCTACCCTTAGCGCGCAATTTCATACCATGGGAGCGGCTTTCGGGGCAGACGCATTCCCCAAACTAGGACGTAGCAAAAATCCGAACTCTACATTAGGTGTACGTATCGGCGTGCTATGCTCTATCTTGGTCAGCTACGTTATCTGCTATACGCTAAGCGCAAGTATTATCGCACGAGGCACCGCCTTGTTCATGGGTATTTGCGCGGCTACATTCCTACCTACCTATTTCTGCTCGCTATATTGGAAAGGGGCTACCCGGCAAGGGGCCTTGGCCAGCTTATGGGTAGGAGGCTTGGCCAGTTTATTCGCCATGTTGTTCCTTCATAAGGCGGAAGCGGCTCCGGTAGGACTTTGCAAGGCTTTATTCGGACAAGACGTCTTGATCGATGTATATCCGTGGCATGCGATAGATCCGATCTTTTTTGCTTTGCCATTATCGGCGATAACGATTGTTTTGGTTAGCCTAGCGACTCAAAAGAAGGCTTTTTAGCTTTTCTTATGAACCTCAAAACACTAATTAGCATTTATTCTATTGACAGATATATAGAAAACAGTACATTTGCACTGTGGTTTTTTCATAATAGTATTAGATTTAAGGTTAACAAAGTTGGTTAGGGGTTGCCGGGAGGCAATCCTTAATTGTTTTATAGAGGTCTAGATATGATTAAATACATTTTTCTACTATTCATACTTTGTTGCTCCGGTTGCCGGCACGCACAAACGGAAGATACCGTAATCAAGGTTTCGGTACTTCGTGGTCCATCCGTTATCGCATTCGCCGATTGGCTTGAGAATCCTCCAATTATAGATAACAAGAAAGTACAAGTAAAAGTGGTAGACTCGCCCGATCTGGCGCAAGCCTTACTGATCAAGCAGGAGACCGACATAGCCGTACTCCCCATGATCAATGCGGCGAACTTGTACAATAAAGGGATCAAGATCAAACTAGCGGGGTGCCCGATCTGGGGAACCCTTTACCTCGTTGAGAAAACTCCCTTGAAAGAACCGGCATTGTATGTATTCGGCAACGGTACGACTCCCGATATCCTTACCCGGTACTATCTCGGCCGCCAACGATTAGATTATCCTTTGAATTACGCCTTCAATACCGCCGGGGAAATCACCCAAGGCATCTTAGCCGGAAAAGTAAATCGTGCCGTGCTCGGGGAACCGTTTCTAAGCATCGCTTTACAGAAAGACAGCAGCTTACGAATAACTGCGGACTTGAATCATTTTACAGACAACGATACCCTCGGATTCGCCCAAACAGCGGTCGTATACACCCCGACGATGGAGAAATATCGTATCGCTTTTGAGGATGCCTTACGAGCCTCCTGCCAAAAAGCCGTACGATATCCGAAAGAGACCATCCATTCTTTGGAAGAACATGGAATCTTCGCCCAAGGGGCCTTAACTCCTGAGAGTATCGAGCGGTGTAAAATCCATTATTTATCGGCTATCGAGGCGAAAAACGCCGTCATGGATTTCCTGCGTCTCATCGAACAGTATGAACCCAAGGCCGTCGGCGGGAGGCTTCCCGATGCCGGATTTATCCCCGAAAAACAATGAGATTGCGAAAAACAATCACTACAATAGTCGCTACCGCTATCCTCTTGGCGGGATGGCAACTATTCGCCGTTATAGCCAACCAACCGGAGCTGATACCTTCACTTCCCCGGCTCGTACGGACACTTTGCGAATGGCTCGTCTCCAGTAGTTTCTATCAGTCGGTCGGAGCGACTATACTCCGGGGAATCTTAGGCATGTCGATCTCATTCGTTTGTGCGATAGGGATGGCCGGGTTATTCGCCCGTTTTGAGTGGGTGTATGAATTATTCAGACCTCTGCTTGCCATCATGCGCTCGATCCCGGTCATATCCTTCATACTTTTGGCGCTTATATTCCTAAATCCGGAAAGTATCCCTTTGATGATCGCCTTCCTCACCATGTTCCCGCTACTAACAGAGAATCTGACACGGGGAATCCTCGATCTACGTCCGGGTTTATCCATTATGGCACGTCAATTCCATATAAGACGTTCCAATGTCTTATTCCAGATCATCTATCCGCAGCTAAAGCCATTCTTATATAGCGGACTTGCCTCCGCCGCCGGATTCGGCTGGCGTGCGATCATTATGGGAGAAGTCTTGTCGCAATGCGCATTCGGAATCGGAAGCGAGATGAAAAGGGCGCAAAACTTTATCGCTGTCCCTGAGCTGCTCGCTTGGACAATCGTGGCGGTATTCATCAGTTTCTTTTTTGACAAAGGAATTAGCAAAGTCGCTGATATCACCCCTAAAATATCTTTCGCAAATGAGGATCAGACCATCCCCACCCCTACATTATCAGTTTTAGACACGAAAGATATAAGTTACCAATACGGCATACAGCACTTTTCCCATTCCTTTCAAAAAGGGATTATTTATGGAATTAGCGCACCTTCAGGCAAAGGAAAAACAACGTTATTAAACCTAATCGGAGATATCTTATTGCCTACGGAAGGAGAGATACATCCCACAAGACACTTTGGAATCGCCACCATATTCCAACAACCGCAACTCCTGCCCCATCTAACCGCAGAAGAAAATATCATCCTCCCCCTCTCCTCTTTTCTCACGGAGGAGAAAGCCCGGCGAATTGCCCAAAAACACTTACAGGAAATGGAAATGGAGCCCTTCGGGAACCGATATCCTAAAGAGCTTAGTTACGGACAGCAACAACGTATCGCTATAGCTAGGGCATTGGCATACCCTTCTCCTCTCCTTTTGATGGACGAGCCGTTCAAAGGCTTGGATGAAGCCTTAAGCCATCGTATTATAGAACGAATACGAGAAAAGCAAATGAAAGAAGAACGGATCATTCTTTTCACGTCACATAATCCGGATGAGATTCGGTTGTTGGCGGATGAGGTGATTTACCTATAAATTCCAACCAAACTTGAATGTCTTATTTCACTTTCATCGGTTGGCAAGGTATCGTAAACCAGAATGTAGAGCCCTTTCCCTCCTCCGACTCAACCCCGATTTTACCTTTCAACTTCTCAATAATCGTCTTGCAGATAGAAAGACCTAATCCTGTTCCTTGCTTAAAGCTGTTCAATTTCACGAAACGATTGAATATGCTCGCTTGAGACTCCTTACTGATTCCCATACCCGTATCCGTTACGTAGACATAGATACCATCATCGGTCAAACGATAACCAAACCGTATAGAACCCGAGCTGGTGAACTTCACGGCGTTGGAAAGGAAATTGGTCAAAACCTGAGTCAAACGGGTCTTCTCCGACACAATACAATAGTCATTACCGTCCGACTCAAAGATAACCTTTACACCCGGGGCCACTCTCAAGGCGAAAGCTTGCTGCTGGGGAGCGAATATCTCACTCAAACGCAGGGTCGTATAAATAAACTCCATCTTTCCGGACTCGATCTTCGAGATATCCAAGATATCACCGATCAACTGCAACAAAAACTCATTGCTACTCTCTATGATCCTCAGATATTCCTTTTTTTCCTCCTCATCGTCACTCTCCGCCAATAAGGTAGAAAAGCCGACGATGGCATTTAAAGGGGTACGTATCTCATGGCTCATGTTAGCGATAAAAGCGGACTTCATCCGGTCGCTCTCTTCCGCCAAACGCTTGGCCTGTACATCCGCCTCGTGCCGTTTATCGACGGTCATATCCCGAAGGATTCCGATCGAGCGGATCGGTTTGCCGTCCGGATCGGCCTCATAGACCTCACCGATCTTCTCCAGCCATACATACTCATCCGAGAAATAACGACAAGGGAAACTGAATCGCATGGAATCGATCTCGCCCCGCATGAAAGCGGTTGTAATATTCTCATAGACCTTCCGGTAATCCGGATGGATCTTCTCCGTAAAACTAGCGTGGGTGATCTGCACATGCTTGATCTGGCCGTTTTCTTCCAAGGAAAGCTCCGCCGTACCGTTTACCAGATCCCAAAGCCACGGGTAGATCTTACCCGCTTGACAAGCGAGCGCCAAGCGCTTATTATAACTATGCAACTCCTCCTCGACCTGCCTTTGCTTTGTAATATCCCATGAAATCCCTACTAAATAAGGAGGCTTATCCTCACGGGGCGCTAGCAGTTTCATCGTATCCATAGTACGCAAGATACCTTTCGGATCGATCATTTGCTCCACGAAACGCTGCATCTTACCCGTTTTCACCACCTCCTCGTCCATATCCCTGAAAGATTGGGCGACGACCGGATCTAGAAATAGGTCAAAATCTGTTTTCCCGACCACATCATTATGATATCGTCCGTAAAGTTGGTTCATCAAAGGGCTGGAGTACACGTACCTGAAATTATCACCCGTATCCTTCACGAAAAAGTAGATGGGCAACGAGTCCACGATATTAGATAACAATCCTGCTAAATCCCTATAATCCTGTTCCAAAGTTTTGTTCTCCGTAGTATTAACTTCCATGTTGATTTTTTTAATCAAAGGCTTGAATATTCCGGCCGTAAAATTCTTGAAAATTAATGAAAGATACAAATAATAAGCCCAAGAAGTGAGCATCCCGACCGAAAATATAAGCAAAACCGTATATTTGTACTCCAATTCTAAGAAAACTAGATATGACAAACGTATTTCACACGCTTATAGCCCGTTTTCTACAAATTCCGGAAGGACAAGTGGAACGGACAATCGGGCTCTTGAACGAAGGCGCTACCATACCTTTTATAAGTCGTTACCGGAAAGAGGTGACCGGAGGACTGGACGAGGTGCAAATCGGTGCCATCAAAGATCAACTGGATAAACTGACGGAACTGAGCAAACGAAAGGAAACGATCCTCGCCACGATAGAAGAGCAAGGGAAACTTACTCCCGAGCTCCGGAAACGCATCGAGGAGTCTTGGGATAGCACCGAGATCGAGGATTTATATCTCCCTTACAAACCGAAACGGGTCACCAAGGCGGAGATCGCACGCCGGAAAGGACTGGAACCCTTGGCTAAGATCGTTATGATGCAAAACGAGAATAACCTATCCGCACGCATCAAGAGTTTTATCAAGGGGGAAGTGAAAAACGCCGAAGAAGCCTTGCAAGGGGCACGGGACATTATCGCCGAATGGATTAACGAGAACGAATCGGCACGTAATACCGTACGTAACTCTTTCGCTCATACCGCCATGATCACATCCAAAGTGATCAAGGGGAAAGAAGAGGAAGGCGCTAAATACCGGGATTACTTTGATTTCAGCGAGCCTTTGAACCGGGCCAGTTCCCATCGCTTATTGGCTCTCCGACGGGGAGAGGCGGAAGGTATCCTTCGTGTAAGTATCTCTCCCGACGCGGAATCTTGTCTGGATCGCTTGAACCGGCGTTTCGTAAAAGGTCGTGGAGAGGTTTCCGAGCAAGTGGCTACAGCTGTCGACGATTCTTTCAAACGCCTGCTGAAGCCCTCTATCGAGACGGAGTTCTCCAACCAGAGCAAGGCGAAAGCCGATGAGGAGGCGATCCGGGGATTTGCCGAGAACCTCCGGCAATTGCTGCTCGCCCCCCCTTTGGGACAAAAACGGGTATTAGGCGTAGACCCCGGCTACCGTACCGGATGTAAGTTGGTCTGTCTGGATGCGCAGGGGAATTTACTGCATAACGAGGCGATCTTCCCGCATCCGCCCCAGAACGAGAAGGGCAAAGCCGCCGCTAAGGTCGCCCAGTTAGTAGCCACTTACGCCATAGATGCCATTGCCATCGGTAATGGTACGGCCAGCCGTGAGACCGAGCAGTTCATCACGAATATACGATACGACCGCAAGGTACAAGTGTTCGTAGTCAGCGAGAACGGAGCCTCTATCTACTCCGCGTCCAAGATCGCTAGGGAGGAGTTTCCCGAATACGACGTCACGGTACGCGGAGCTGTCAGCATCGGTCGCCGGCTGATGGACCCTTTGGCCGAGTTGGTCAAGATCGACCCGAAGAGTATCGGTGTCGGCCAATACCAGCATGACGTAGAGCAAAACGCCTTGAAAAAGAGTCTGGATCAAACCGTGGAGAGTTGCGTGAATTTAGTAGGTGTAAACGTGAATACGGCGAGCAAGCATTTGCTGACTTACATCTCGGGATTAGGCCCTACGCTAGCGCAAAACATCGTGAATTACCGGGTGGAGCACGGACCCTTCACTTCCCGGAAAGAACTGATGAAAGTCCCCCGTATGGGAGAGAAGGCTTTCGAACAAAGCGCTGGATTTCTACGGATACCCGACGGAAAGAACCCGTTGGACAACTCGGCCGTACACCCCGAGAGCTACCCGATCGTCGAACGGATGGCCAAGGACCTAAAATGCTCGGTAGCCGACCTGATCACCGACAAAGCGCTTAAAAAGAAACTAAAACTAACGGACTACCTTACGGATAAGGTCGGGATGCCTACCTTGCTTGATATCATGGAGGAACTGGATAAACCGGGCCGTGATCCCCGCCAAACGATCCAAGTATTCGCGTTCGATCCTACGGTGAAAACGATCGAGGATTTGAAAGAAGGGCAAGTATTGCCCGGTATCGTGACCAACATCACCAACTTCGGTTGTTTCGTCGATGTAGGAATCAAGGAAAACGGGCTTGTCCATATCTCCGAGCTGGCGGATCGTTTCGTAAGCGATCCTACCCAAGTGGTCTCCATCCATCAGCATGTCAAGGTGAAGGTTCTAAGCGTAGACCTATCCAGAAAACGTGTTCAATTATCCATGAAAGGGATCTAAACGATGAAAGAGAAGATTAATAAGACAAACGTGGCGCGCCTGCTGGACAAGGCTAAGATCGCCTACCAGCTCGTGCCTTATGAAGTAGACGAGAATGATCTGAGCGCTACGCATGTAGCGGAGCAGCTAGGGGAAGATATCGCCCAAGTATTCAAGACCTTGATCTTACATGGCGATAAGAGCGGTTATTTCGTATGCGTGATCCCCGGAGCGGACGAGGTGGACTTGAAAAAGGCGGCCAAGGTATCCGGGAACAAGAAATGTGAGATGATCCCCGTGAAAGAGTTGTTACCGCTTACCGGTTATATCCGGGGAGGATGCTCGCCTATCGGCATGAAAAAGCATTTCCCTACATATATCCATCCTACGGCATCCGGCTTCGATAAGATCTATGTAAGCGCCGGACAACGAGGCTTGCAGATACAGATAGCCCCCGCCGATTTAATCAAGGTGGCACAAGCTATAGAAGCGGATTTGATCGCATGATCTAACATCGCTGAGAGTACTTCGTAAGAAGTACTCCAGTACTCCGCAAAGAGTATCGCAGTACTTCCTAGGGAGTACTGGAGTACTCCTTATGAGGGACTGAGATCAAACAGCACATGATATCTTAGAATTTCTTAAACGTATACGTTCTTCCTTCGCAGCTCATTACCAGATTCGTCACAGATGACTGCTCGATCGTGAAAGTTTGTTTAGGTGAGGTCCAATCCGTATAACGCATGAATTGTTCCAAAGGTGTACCTCCATAGTTGACCAACTCCAGATCCAGTCTCGTATCTCCCTCCAACGTCTTATAACCGAAATTCGTACGATATACGTCCTTTGCTGGGTCATATAATTGGTACTCGAACAAAGAGGTCTGGAAGTTATACCAAACCGTATCCACCGTCTGGACCACCCCATTCGCCTCTACGGTTTTCAATTGCCATTTCCCTTCCAGCTTATGTTCCACCTTATTACAAGACACCAACGCCACGACAAAACAAGTTATCGCTATCAAATTTTTCATCATAATCCTCGTACTTATATACCTATATTGATTTGAAACGTCAAAGAAAAGAATTAATTTCCAAAGGACAAAGTTTTTAAGGATATCCTAGCCACAAATACCCAGAACTTTTTCTTCCTTCCCTTTGTTAATTGGGTAATTACAATACAAATATTATCCAATATGAAAACATTTATTGATAAAATGGATTATGCGGTCAAGAATTGGTGGTTATCACTATTGGTCGGACTGCTTTACATCATCGTCGCTATTTATTTAATGTTCGCGCCATTGGCGAGCTACGTAGCGCTTAGTATCTTATTCAGCGTCTCTATGTTCGTAAGCGGCTTGTTCGAGATCGCTTTCGCCTTGGCGAACAAAAAGGGTATCAGCAGTTGGGGATGGTATTTGGCCGGAGGTATTATCGACTTGATCTTAGGTATATTCTTGATGGCAAGCCCGGGACTTAGCATGGAGGTGCTTCCGTTTGTCTTGGCATTCTGGCTTATGTTCAGAGGCTTCTCGGCTACCGGTTACTCGATGGACCTGAAACGATACGGTACACGGAACTGGGGTTGGTACATGGTCTTCGGTATCTTGGCTATCCTTTGCTCCATCGGTGTTATCTGGCAACCCGCCCTAGGGGCTTTCACGTTGGTTTACATGATCGCTTATGCCTTATTAATAATAGGTATATTCCGTGTCATGCTATCCTTCGAACTGAAAAGCCTGCATAAAAGAAATAAGGAAGCACAAGCGGAATAAGTCTGATTCAAGGATTAATTGGTCTATTTTTAAATTATCCAGTAACTCAACACCACTTTTATTATTTTTGTGTTCAATCATTAATAAATTAACGGATGAACGCAAACTTACCACAATTAGATTTGCCCCGGGATTATGTCGTAGGAAACGACATTACCGAGGCAATCTTAAACTTTTACAAGCAGACTTGCCGGTTAAAAGCAGGTATTTTCGCTTTATGCGTTGAAGGAAATTTAAGGGCATCCATCAACTTGACAGAGTACACTTTGAAACCGAATGATTTCATCACCTTGATGCCGGGAAGCATTATTCAGTTCTGTGAGCAGAAAGAGAGTTTCCGCCTTTCCTTTATAGGATTCTCATCCGAGTTCATGGACTGCGTGAACATGATAAAGTCTACGATGAGCGCCTTACCTACTATCTACGAGAATCCGATCATATCACTGAGTGAGGACCGGGCGGACTTCATTAACGATTATTTCCATTTGCTAGAGCGGGTACAAGCGAAAGAGAAATCCATAAACAGGGAGATGGTGAAACATATCCTGCTTACCATGATCCATGGGATCAGTGATTTGTATCAAGGAAAATCATGGCCTAACAAGATAACGACCCGTAGCGACGAGATCCACAAGAAATTCATCCAACTGGTGATGAAGAATTATACCTCAAAGCGACAAACGGCTTTTTACGCCAGCCAACTAAGTATTTCTCCCCAGCACCTCTGCATGATCATCAAGCAAAAGACAGGACGTTCCGTATCCGATATCATAGCCGATATGATAATCATGGACGCAAAATCGCAATTGATGGCTACGGACTTGACTATCCAAGAGATATCTTACTCCTTGAACTTCCCGAATGTATCCTTTTTCGGTAAGTACTTTAAACGGTACGTAGGCGTATCTCCACAGAAGTTCAGAAACAGTTAAGATAAAAATTAAATGTAACAGAAAAAAAATATCACTTTTTGCTTGTAGTTTCCAAAAAAGCGTTACTTTTGCTGCGTATTTAAAAACAAACAGACAATGAATCGATTTAGCTTTACATATTACTTTTATTACTTTTACTTTAGCAGAGTAAGGGCAGGAGTTTGTATGTAAAGCGTTGATGATTGAATATAAATATCAATAAAATATAAAGTCCTGCCGGTTTCGGTGGGACTTTTTTTGTTTGTAACAGTTTAGAGTAAAAATAGAGAAACAAGATGAAAAAGAAAGTAGCAATACAGGGAATAGCCGGTTCGTATCACGACATCGCCGCCCGTAATTATCATGAAGGTGAAGAAATAGAAATCATCCCTTGCAATACGTTTCGGGATGTTATCACGACGATCAAGAAAGACCCGTCCGTACTAGGCATGATGGCCATCGAGAATACGATAGCGGGAAGCCTCCTTCAAAACCATGAGCTGATCCGTGAGAGCGGGCTGAGTGTTACCGGCGAGTATAAGCTACGTATCTCCCATTCCTTAGTAGCGCTTCCGGGAACCTCGATACACGAGGTAACAGAGGTCAACTCCCATCCGATAGCGTTGATGCAATGTACCGATTTCCTCGATACTCTGCCCAACGCCAAGGTGGTAGAGAAAGAAGATACCGCCATGAGTGCCCGGTGGATCTCGGAGAACCAACTGAAAGGACATGCGGCGATATGCGGGAAACTGGCCGCCCAGATCTACAAGATGGAAGTCCTTGCCGAGGGGATCGAGACTAACAAACGGAATTTCACCCGCTTCCTCGCTATAGCGGACCGTTGGACGGCGGATGAGATGCTTCGAGGAACCGATAAAAACAAATCCTCTCTCGTATTCGCTCTTCCCCACACTTCCGGCAGCCTTTCCAAAGTCCTCTCCGTTCTCTCTTTTTACGACATGAATCTCTCTAAAATACAATCCTTGCCTATTATCGGGCGTGAATGGGAATACTTGTTCTACATTGATCTTACTTTCACGGATTTCACCCGTTACAAACAAGCGTTGGACGCTATCAGACCATTAACAAAAGACTTAAAAATATTAGGCGAATATGCAGAAGGAAAACAAAGCGTGTAATATTACACCCGCTAACCGTGTAGGTAGCGTACAGGAATACTACTTCTCCAAGAAGCTGAAGGAAGTAGCCGAGATGAACGCCGCAGGCAAGAACGTCATTAACCTTGGCGTAGGCAGCCCCGACCTTCCACCTTCGGAACAGACCATCGAGACGTTGTGTGAACATGCCCGCAAAGCGAACGAGCACGGTTATCAGCCGTACGTGGGCATACCGGAACTGCGTAAGGGATTCGCCGATTGGTACAAGACGTGGTATAACGTAGACTTGGACCCGAAAACAGAGATCCAACCACTCATCGGCTCCAAAGAAGGTATCTTGCATATCTCGCTGGCATTCTTGAATCCGGAGGATGGCGTACTGGTTCCGAACCCGGGATATCCGACATATAGTTCCGTCAGCAAACTGGTAGAGGCCCGTTTGATCCCTTACGAGCTGAAAGAGGAACTGGGATGGCAACCGGATTTCGAGGAACTGGAGAAAATGGATCTCTCCAACGTAAAGCTGATGTGGACCAATTACCCGAATATGCCCACAGGGGCGAACGCTAGCGTAGAGCTATACGAGAAACTGGTGGCCTTCGGCCGGAAGCACGGTATTATTATATGTAATGATAACCCCTATAGCTTCATCTTGAATGAGCATCCGCTAAGTATCTTAAGCATACCGGGAGCCAAAGAGATCTGTATAGAGATGAACTCCATGAGTAAGGCTCATAATATGCCGGGTTGGCGTATGGCGATGCTGGCTTCCAACGCCCAATTCGTCCAATGGATACTGAAGGTAAAAAGCAATATCGACTCCGGGCAGTTCAAGCCGATGCAATATGCGGCGGTAGAGGCCCTAAGCGCAAAGAAAGAGTGGTACGATAACATGAACCGTGTCTATCGTAGCCGCCGGGACCTTGCCGGACAAATCATGCGTACCTTGGGATGCGAGTACGACGAGAACCAAGTAGGTATGTTCCTTTGGGGACGTATCCCCGACTCCGCCGAGAGCGGCGAGGCAATCGCCAACAAGGTGCTATACGAGGCAAACGTATTCCTTACGCCGGGATTTATCTTCGGTAGCCGTGGCGAGCGTTATATCCGTATCTCCCTTTGCTGCAAGAACGAGACTTTAGAAGAAGCCTTGAAGAGAATTGAGAATTTATAACTGAAAATTGAAAATTAAAATATAGATCACAAAGATGGAAATGAAGATTGAACCGTTAGCATTACCGGGAGTTGACACACAACGTCCTATCGTAATCGCAGGCCCTTGTAGCGCCGAGACAGAAGAGCAAGTGTTAGAAACAGCCCAAGGATTAGCCTCCAGAGGCGTTAAGATATTCCGTGCGGGTATTTGGAAGCCTCGTACGAAACCGGGTGGATTCGAGGGCATCGGAGCCGAGGGATTGGCTTGGTTGAAGAAAGTGAAAAAAGAGACCGGCATGCTGGTATCTACCGAGGTCGCTACTAAAGATCATGTATTCGAGGCATTGAAAGCCGGTATCGATATCCTTTGGATCGGAGCACGTACGACGGTAAATCCATTCGCTGTCCAAGAGATCGCCGATGCGTTAAAAGGGGTTGATGTACCTGTATTGATCAAGAACCCGGTTAACCCGGATTTGGAGTTGTGGATCGGAGCGTTCGAGCGTTTGTACGGAGCGGGCATTCATCGTTTGGGTGCTATCCATAGAGGTTTCAGCTCATACGACAAGAAGATCTACCGTAACCTTCCGTTGTGGCATATTCCTATCGAGCTTCGCCGCCGTATGCCGGACCTGCCTATTTTCTGTGATCCTAGTCACATTGGTGGTAAGCGTGAGTTGGTAGCCCCACTTTGCCAGCAAGCGATGGACTTGAGTTTCGACGGCTTGATCGTAGAGTCTCATTGTAACCCGGATTGCGCATGGAGCGACGCTTCCCAGCAAATCACCCCGGATGTATTGGATTACGTATTGAACCTATTGGTGATCCGTGACGTAAACCAGACTACCGAGAACCTGACCGCTCTTCGCCGCCAGATCGATGGTATCGACGAGCAATTATTGGAGCTTTTGGCTAAACGTATGCGTATCTCCAAGGAGATCGGCGTTTATAAGAAAGAGCACAACATGCCGATCTTACAGTCTCCCCGTTACAGCGAGATCTTAGAGAAGCGCTCCAGCATGGGTGAGCAAATGGACCTGAGCCCGGACTTTGTAAAGGAGATCTTGAAGGAGATCCATGAGGAATCCGTGCGCCAGCAAATGATTATCATGAACGAACAATAATTTATAAGATGAAAATATTGATTTTAGGCGCAGGAAAGATGGGTTCTTTCTTTACTGACCTGCTTAGTTTTGATCATGAGGTAGCCGTATTGGAGAAAGATCCGAAACGTATGCGTTTTATCTATAATGCCCTTCGCCTACAAAGCCCGGAAGAGGTTAAGGATTTCAATCCCGAGTTGGTCATCAACTGCGTGACGTTAAGTTACACGATAGAGGCTTTCAAGGCCGTAATGCCTTACTTGCAACCGTATTGCATCATTTCCGATATAGCTTCCGTGAAGACTTATTTGAAGGAGTTTTATGAGACATGCGGTTTCCCGTATGTCTCCACTCACCCGATGTTCGGACCTACATTCGCTAATCTGGGACAACTGGAGAAAGAGAATACGATTATTATCTCCGAGGGCGATCATCTGGGCAAGATCTTCTTCAAGGATATTTATTCCAGCCTCCGCTTGCATATCTGCGAATACACGTTCGAGGAGCACGATAAAGTGGTAGCCTACTCACTAGGTATCCCTTTCGCCTCCACTATGGTATTTGCCGCTACGATGAAGCATCAGGACGCTCCGGGTACGACGTTCAAACGCCATATGAAAATCGCCCGCGGCCTTCTGTCCGAGGACGATTATCTATTGACCGAGATCCTTTTCAACCCCCGTACCCCTCGCCAAATCGAGCGGATACAAGAGGAATTGCATATCCTGCAAGAAATCATCAAGGATAAGGATTCCGAGAAGATGAAAGAGTATCTGACGAAGATACGGAAGAATATCGAATAAGAAATTAAGAGGGTTGTGCTGATTAATTTTTCAGCACGGCCTCTTTTAAAAGTTCTCTCCTTACCAACATAAAGGAGATAAATAACGTACACAACTCCGCCACCGGTACATTATACCAAATACTTTGGATGCCGAATAAAGAAGGATAAACGATAATACCAAAGGTTACGAATACCAAGCTACGCAGCATAGAGATAACAACCGACAGCTTAGCGTTGCCGATAGCCGTGAAATAACTGGAGGCCAATATATTCAGCCCACTTATCAAGAAGGTGAAGCAATAAATCGTTATGCCGTAATTAGCGATCGCCAAAGCGTCCAAAGCCTCTCCTCCCTTAAAGAAAAAGGACGTGATCTGTTGCCCGAAAAAGAATAAGATGGCGAATAACGTTATACCTATCATAAAATTAACACGCCCTGCTAATCTCAGCACTTTCTCGATCCGGTCCAATCTTCCCGCCCCGAAATTATAACTGATAATCGGTATAATTCCATCGGATATCCCTAAGAATACCGTGGTGGCGATAAACAAGATATAGTTAATCGCCGTAAAGGCGGCGACTCCATCCTCTCCTAAATATCGCATCATCGTTATATTGAACAAAAAAATCGTGATTCCGGCAGATAGCTCGGATATTCCTTCCGAAGAGCCATTGTATAACGCATTCCAGACCAAAGGCCAACGGAAACGTCCTCTTTGTACCGCTACGACTTGCCCTCGCTGGAACATCCGGGGAATATTGAACAGCGCTCCCAAGGTAAAGGCCAAACCTGTAGCCAATCCCGCCCCCCTTAATCCCTAAACCCATTACCGGGATAAACAAAAGATCCAGACCGATATTAATCAACACCGTACTTCCCATTACGATCATGGCATAAAGCGGATGCCCCATCGCCTTAATCATATAATCTCCTAAGAACATCAATGATAATAAAGGGAAAAACGGGACAAAGGAACGAATATAATCCACGGCTCCCGTAACCAATACGTCATTCGCACCTAACATACGGGCAATATCTCCGGCGAATATATAAATCAACCCGCTAATCAAAACGGATATTCCTCCAAGAAACAAGAACGAGGTAGTTATAGCGTTATTCGCCTCTTGCCGATCCAAACGTCCGAGGTTTATACCGATCAAGGTCTGGCACCCTACTCCTATCACGATAGACAAAGCCGTCATCAAACTATAGCAAGGTAAGATCAGATTCACGCTGGCCAAAGCGTTCGCCCCGACAAACCGCCCTAATATCACACCATCAATCACCGACTGAATCCCGAGGAATAATAGGCCGGCTACTCCCGGTATCGTATATTTCAGAAATAGTCTTGAAATCTTTTGGGTTAGTAAACCACGCTCCAACTTTTGGCGATGGATCGCCTTTTCTCCACTCATTTTCATATTATCCACTTCACGTTTTTAACGACGCGAAGATATGGCTATTGAAAACAAGAAAAATTACCCTATGATAAATAATGACTTTTCCCTATTTTTTTACGGAAGCACGGATACGGCTCAATGACTGTGGGGTTATCTGTAAATAGGAGGCGATATGTTTCAAGGGTAGTTTCAAGATCAAGTCCGGACGGGTTTTCAGCAATGACTCATATTGTTCACGAGCTTCCATCCAACTATCGTTTATAAAATAGTTCTCATATTCCCGAAGATAGTAATCTTGTATTTTCAACCCCCAATTGGCCAACTCAAGGGAGCTCCGGCATAGGTAATCCAATTTCGTTTTCGGTATTCTCAATAATGTCGTATTCTCCACCATTTGAACATTATAGGCGGAGATATTCCGATAAACAAAATTGATCACCTCGCTATCTGAGGCGAACCATAACGAGATATCTTTCCCCTCACGCTCCACGAAAGCCCGGACCAATCCGGTTTTCACGAACCAAACGAACGGATCTCTTTCTCCCTCCCGAATCGATAATTCTCCCTTAGCAAAAGAAACCTCTTTCATTTCTTCCAACAGCTGCCCCACGATCTCATCTGATAAAGGAGACACCTGCCTTAATTGTTCTACGAACTGATCCATAATCATTCATTTATCTTATAACCGTAAAGATATAAAAAAAGTACGATCCCAAAAACAAAGGTAATTTTGAAGGTTTGCGGATTCCAGTGATTTTACGTAATTTTGCACCGCTAAATCTAAGAAGAGGTATGAGCTGTAAATTCGAATATTATTTTTTTACGACTAAAAGCATCTTGTTCGTCCATTGGACTACGAGAGGTTCTACTGTATCCGCACCCTATTCCTTCTAATTTATCTTTACATTTTCATTTAGAACAACTCTATCGTATATCCGGCACATACGATCAAGGATTTTTACACCATCATTAATAACAGAACAATACATATGTACAATAGAATAGCGGGTTACAAACAATATTATAAATCCTTAGTAATGTTAGGGGTACCTATCATCATTGGACAATTGGGGGCTATCATCACCGGATTGGCAGACACCATCATGGTGGGACAACACAGTACGGAGGAACTAGCGGCGGCATCGTTCGTCAATAATGTAATAAACGCATTTATCATAATGGGAACCGGATTCTCCTATAATCTTACCCCGCTGATCGGACAAAATTTAGCGATGAATAAAAAGATCGTGATCGGAGGCTGGCTCAAAAACAGTCTGGTTGCCAATATGACTACCACCTTATTATTGATAGCCGTCTTACTGGGGATTTACCTAAACCTAGACTCTTTAGGCCAACCCGAAGAACTCTTGCCATTGATAAGACCTTATTTCGCGGTCTCATTAGTCTCGATCCTATTCGTAATGCTTTATAATTCATTCCGTCAATTCGTGGAAGGCATAGCCAACTCATCCATATCCATGTGGGTCTTGTTGACAGGAAATCTATTGAATATTATCGGCAACTATATCCTCATTTACGGAAAATGCGGAATGCCGGAACTCGGACTGCTTGGGGCAGGTATAAGCACCTTTATCTCGCGTATCATCATGCTATTGCTTTTCATCGCCGTATTCATGCTGCGAACCGACTATAAGCCTTACCGGAAAGGTTTCACCCATATTCGTATCAATAAGCAGAGTTGGAGAAGGCTGAATTCCATAGGCTGGCCGATCAGTCTACAACAAGGCTTGGAAGCGGGAACATTCTGCGTCACCGCCATCATGGTGGGTTGGCTGGGTAGCCTTGAGCTTGCCGCCCATCAAATAGCCATTACCATATCAACGATCAGTTTTACCATCTATTTAGGTCTTGGAGCCGCCGTAGCGATTCGTACCAGTTATTATAAAGGGGCGAACGACTGGTATATGGTGCGTAAGATCACCATTGCCGGGCTTCATCTGGGGCTTATTGTCGTTTGTATTGTCTGCACCACTTTATTCATGACCCAATCCTGGCTTGGATTAATATTTACGGATAATCTTCATGTCAACGCAATCGTGAAGACACTACTCCCCATATTGATGCTCTATCAAATAGGAGACAGCGCACAAATCATTTTAGCGAACTCCTTACGAGGGCTAGCCGACGTGAAAGCGATTATGTGGATCTCGTTTCTCGCTTATTTCATCATAGCCATACCTGCCGGATATCTATTGGGATTCACGTTCCATTGGGGTATCGCCGGGATTTGGATGGCTTACCCATTAGGCTTCTTATGCTCCGTATGCCTGCTGGGATACCGGGCGAAAATGCAGGTAAAATCGCATCTCGCCTAATCCGATCAAGCCTTACGATTGATCCGGGAGAAACTAATAACCGCCCCGATCAAGGCCAACACACTTCCCAGCCATAACGCCGCGGGCATGCTATGGCCGGGAAATAACTTAAACATCAAGGCTACCAGCGAAGCCCCGCAAGTTTGTCCCAGCAAACGGGCCGTACCCAACATGCCACTAGCCCCTCCACTCCTACTTTCCGGAGCGGCCCCGATCATGAGGCTATTGTTAGGAGTCTGGAACAACCCGAAGCCACAACCGCAAAGCGCCATGCGCCAGATAATATCCAGATCGGAAGGATGCGCCGGTAATTCCGCCAACGAGAACAACCCTCCCGAGAAGATAATCAACCCGATACCACTCAAGACCCCGGCATTCATTTTCTCCGACAAGATCCCGGCCAAAGGGGCGCACACCATTGTCGCCAAAGGCCAAGGAGTCAATAATAAGCCGGTCGCCACCTCATCGCGTCCCAGTACCCGCTGCAAGAAAAACGGGAAAGAGACCATAGCCAGCATCTGAGCGATGAAAGAAAACACAGACGTAATGATAGAAAGGGTAAAAAGAGGAATACGCAGCAAGTCTATCGGCAATAATGGATAGGCCTGCCGTTCCTCTCTCCGGATATAGAAATACCCACAGAACAATACGATAACAATCGCCGCTATTATCAATGAGATATGTACATCATGCGTGAACGCCTCGATAATCGCTATCACCAAACCGAATGTCAATGCGTTCATGAGTGCCGCCGTAACATCAAACTTACGTCCGACAGCCTTCACCGGATTTTGCGGCAAGAACTTAAAGCTCAATATCAAAGCGGTAATACCTATCGGGATATTTATAGCGAACAACCAAGGCCAGTTCCCCACGGACAATATACCGGCGGCTATCGTAGGACCAGCG
>ULJK01005341.1_pt1 | contig 15752 bp, 10 predicted proteins | sample 1950861 | NCBI WGS metagenome assembly ULJK01 (sample SAMEA4835470, study PRJEB28245) | human gut metagenome | biome: gut microbiome; material: fecal sample | place: Denmark | collected 2008
AATGTTTTTCGCTCACCTTGCACTATCTTTGCAGAAAAATTGTGTGATGAAGAAATTTAGAATTGGGCTGTTGCCCCGAATTATCATAGCGATTTTGCTTGGTATCGGCACAGGATTTGTGATGCCGGAAGTGGTGGTGCGTTTGTTTGTCACGTTCAACGGGCTGTTCAGCCAGTTTCTCGGATTTATTATACCTCTGATTATCGTAGGTCTTGTCACACCAGCCATCGCTGACATCGGCAAGGGCGCGGGCAAGATGCTTGTGGCAACAACGCTGCTGGCGTATGTCGCCACGGTGCTGTCTGGATTCCTGTCGTTCGGGGTGGGCGATGTGGTGTTTCCGCATCTGATCACCAAAAACATCTCGATAGAACAGATAAGCGAGGCGCATGGCATAGAGCCGTTTTTCACGGTCGCCATCCCCGAGCCGTTGAACATTATGACTGCGCTTGTGATGGCCTTCACCGTGGGACTTGGACTCGCACATCTGAAATCCACAGCGCTGCGCGACGCGTTTGTCGACTTGAAGGATATAATCGTTAAAACCATACAGGCTGTAATCTTGCCGCTGCTACCGTTGTATATTTTCGGCATTTTTATGAATATGACGCATTCCGGCCAGGTGGCGCATGTGTTGTCGGTGTTTATGAAGGTGATAGTTGTGATTTTCATACTTCACATTTTCCTTCTCATCTTTCAATTCAGCGTCGCCGGACTTGTGGCGAAGAAGAATCCTTTCCGCCTGCTGCGCAATATGCTGCCGGCATACTTCACGGCGCTCGGCACATCGTCGTCGGCAGCGACCATCCCTGTGACGCTGCGCCAGACTATTGCCAACGGCGTGGATGAGGGTGTGGCAGGATTTGTGGTGCCGTTGTGCGCCACGATACATTTGTCTGGCAGCACGCTGAAAATCGTTGCGTGCGCGCTGGCGTTGATGATAATGCAAGGCATTCCGTACGATTTTCAGATGTTTGCAGGTTTCATCTTTATGCTTGGCGTGACGATGGTGGCCGCTCCGGGAGTGCCCGGCGGAGCGATAATGGCGGCGCTGGGCATTCTGTCGTCGATGCTCGGCTTCGACCAAAACGCCCAGGCACTGATGATAGCCCTGTATATCGCTATGGACAGCTTCGGCACGGCATGCAACGTGACCGGTGATGGCGCTCTCGCACTCATCATCAACCGTTGTTTCCGCAAGAAATAGACGCGAGGAAATCCCTTGGTGCCCTACAGCTCGTCGAGGTCGGCACCTTTGCGCTCCAGAATCGAGGCGGCAAGGCTGTCGCCGGCTTGCACGATTGACACCAAAGGATACAGCGTCTTTGCGGCGTCGTAGTTGCGCATATCCTCAAAACTTGTCATGTTGACGCCCCATGCGCCCATGTGCCAACGCATGGCGAGCATCTCGGCATCGGTAAGTTCCAGTCCGCTGAGCAGAACGAGAATCACCGATTTCTCACCGTGTCCCATAGGAAAGTTCTTGTAGCTCACCTTGTAGCCTTCGCAGTCTTCCCACTGTCCGAGGCGGTTTTTGCGCTTCTTGATGCTACGGAAGTAAATGTCGCTTTTGCACACGTCGTGGAGCAAAGATGCTATGATTACGCTGTCGCGCGTCACCTCGGTTTCCAGCGAGGCGTCTATTTGCTTCATCCCTTCCCATACGGCAAGCGCCGCCTTGGCGGTGTTGAGCGAATGCTCCACAAGCCCGCCCTCAGTGTTCAAGTGGTGACCAGCCGACGCCGGTGCGGTGAAGAAGCCTTGCTCCTCCAGGTCTTCAATCACGCCTTCCACGCCTTCGCGGCCGGTGGAGCGCAGCAATTCCAGAAATTCTTCTTTAGCGGTTTTGGTATCTTCCATTTTATATGTCTGTTTTTATACAAAATTACAAAAAAATATGCATCTGAGCTGATGCTGTGCGGATAAAAAAGTTTCCCGCCGCAACGACCTGCGGCAGGAAACCTGTTGTTTTGTCGCGTAGGGACACTATTTCTGGAACATATCTTTTATCGAGCCGATAGACGACAGGATGCCCGAAGCCTCGTAAGGGATGTAGACCGTCTTTCCGTCCTTACCGTTGACCATCTTCTCGAGCGTCTCGATATACTTCACGGCGAGCATATATGTCGCAGGGTCGGTCTTCGTTTCCTTGATGGCGTCGGCTACGCGGCGTATAGCCTCCGCCTCGCCTTCAGCCTGCAGTATCTTGGCGCGCGATTCGCCCTCAGCTTTAAGGATTTCCGACTGCTTTGCCGCCTCCGCTTGGTTGATGCGCGACTCGCGCTCACCTTCGGAACGGAGGATGAGCGACTTCTTCTCGCCCTCGGCTTTAAGAATTTCCGCACGTCTGTTGCGTTCAGCCTGCATCTGCTTCTCCATCGCCTCCCGCACGCTTCCCGGAGGAGTGATGTCCTGCAGCTCAACGCGGTTCACCTTCACGCCCCATTTGTTTGTAGCCTCGTCGAGGATTGCCTGAAGGCGTGAGTTTATGGTGTCGCGCGAAGTCAGGGTCTCGTCGAGCTCGAGTTCGCCGATTACGTTTCGGAGCGATGTCTGCGTCAGCTTTTCAATAGCGTTCGGCAGATTGTCGATTTCGTATACTGATTTTTTAGGGTCGACAACCTGAAAATATAGCAGCGCGTTGATTTCGGTTGTTACATTGTCCTTCGTGATCACCTGTTGCGAAGGGAAGTCGTAGACCTGTTCGCGCAAGTCGATAGAAGAAGTGGCAGTCATGCGCACTATGGTGCGTCCGCCGAGTCCCGTCTCCACACGCCGGGTGTAGATTGTCTTAGGCTTGTCAATGAAAGGCCAGATGATGTTGAGTCCTGGAGGCAACACGCTGTGGAAGCGTCCGAGGCGTTCGATTACGCGCGTTTCCGATTGAGGCACGACTTTTACGCCAGCCATAACGAGAATCACCACAATTAAAATGGCGAGTCCGAGAAAAATCAATGATTCCATATAAATAAAGATTAAGAAGTTATTCCTCTTCGCGCTCCACGGTGAGAATGATGCTGTCGTAGCCAGACACACGCACCTTTGTCCCGACGTTGATTGGCGACGCGTCGGCGCTGACAGCCTGCCAGTTGTCGCCGTCGATGCGCACACGTCCGGGGGTATTGCTGCCGATTGCTTCGGTCACCGTCGTTGTCCTGCCTATCAAGGCATCCATGTTGCTGAGACAGTCGCGGTGCCTGCGCGCCTCCGCCTGGCGTTTTATCAACGGCTTGAAGGCGATGAACGATAGCACGGAGCCTATGGCTGCGGCAGTCAGCTGCGCCTCGATGCCGAAACCGATAAGCGACGTGGCGAGAGCCAGTGCGCATCCGCCCACAAGGCAGAATGCGGCGAAAGTGTTTGTAATGAGTTCGACAATCACAAGAATGGCTGCGGCAATTAGCCACAACAACCAATTTGATAGAAATGTAAATTCTTCCATGGCTATGGTTCTTACGTTAGTAGACTACAAATTTAATGATTGGCATTCAATATAGCAATAGAAAGCTGCCGTTTTTTTGCGGAATGGAAAATGCAAAAGCCTGTGCTTCCGCCGCATTGCGTGATGGAGAAAAAAGCCTCAAATGTATAGGCTTTTTAGATGGGAAAGGTGTGGTTTTGTTAAGTTGCTAAAAGTCAAGTATTTGTCACGATAAACTGCATAAAATGGAAAGTTTTTGCCCCTTCAAACTGCACGAAATGGAAAATTTTCAGACAAAAAAAGCGGACGCCGAGATGGGTCCGCTTTGGGGGTGATGCTGTGGTTTGTTATTTCAACAAAGATGCAGGATCGAGGTTCTTGCCTTCGATATCCTTGAAGTAGCGGTATGTGCCCACCTTCAATTCCATTGTTGCAGACTCGTCGGCAACGATGATAGCCTTCTGGTGGAGCTGGAGAGCAGTGATTGTCCACATTTGTGAAACCGCACCTTCAACGCCCTGCTGCAATGCGCGGGCCTTGTTGTATCCGTTAACGATGAGGAGCACGCTCTTGGCAGAAGTGACAGTGCCGACGCCTACAGTCAAAGCAGTTGAAGGCACCTTGTTGATGTCGCCGTCGAAGAAGCGGGAGTTTGCAATCTTCGTGTCGAGAGTCAACGTTTTCTGGCGAGTGCGAGAAGAGAGGGATGATCCCGGTTCGTTGAATGCGATGTGTCCGTCAGGACCAACGCCGCCGAGGAACAGGTCGATGCCGCCGTAGCTGGCAATCTTCTCCTCGTAGCGACGGCATTCAGCGTCGAGGTCTTCGGCATTGCCGTTGAGGATGTTTACGTTCTCTTTCTTGATGTTGATGTGGCTGAAGAAGTTGTTCCACATGAAAGAATGGTAGCTTTCCGGGTGTTCTTCCGGCAGACCGCAGTACTCGTCCATGTTGAAAGTTACAACATGCTCAAACGACACTTTTCCAGCCTTGTTGAGCTCAATCAAGTGTTTGTACATTCCGAGTGGAGAGCTGCCTGTAGGGCATCCCAAAACAAAAGGTTTCTCGGCAGTAGGGTTGGCCTCGTTGATGCGTGAAGCAACATAGTTGGCAGCCCATTCAGATACCTTTGCATAATCAGGTTCGATAATTAGACGCATATCTTTAAAATTTATGTTAGAATTTTTGCACAAAAGTAGGCATTATTTTTGAGATTACGCAGAATGTTACTACTTTTGTACGGTAAAATAACCGGCATAAACCAAAAAATAAGATATTAAACGTTAATCATTATAAAAAACGTTTGTTGTTTTTGATAGAACATATACCTTTGCATCAACCGAAAACAGGTCTTAAAAAATGAAAACTAATTTAAGTTCACAAATCAAACTGGATCTCGTTCCAAAGAGATACTATGCACCGGAAAACAAGATTGAATATGCATCTTTGTGCCGGGAAGAGAAAGTGTTTACCCATATATCAGAGACAACCGACGACGGCGTTAAACTGCTCGCTGACGAGGTTGTTGCGACAATCAAGAAGAATGTCGAGAAAAAGGGCAAATGTGTTATTGCGTTAGGCACAGGCAACAGCGTGCTTCCGGTATATGCGGAGCTCATCAACCGTTACGAGAACAAGAAGGTTGATTTCGCGGACGTCGTGGTTTTCAACCTGTTTGAGTTCTATCCAACAGAAGCTGGCGCACCTTCAACGCTCGACCGCTTGAACAACTTGCTCCTCAGCAAGGTCAACATCAAGCCAGAGAATGTGCACTCATTCAACCAGGAAGTGGAAAAGGCCGACCTTTACGAAGGCTGCCGCGCTTATGAGGCAGAAATCGACGCATGCGGAGGTCTTGACCTCGTGCTTTGCGAAATCGGTGCTGCAGGCAACTTGGCATTCAACGCTCCAGGTTCGCAATTCTCATCAGCATGCCGCATGACCCTCATCGACAGCGTTACACGCCGCAGCGTGTCGAGCGCATACGACCTTGATGTGGCCCCTGCCACAGCAATCACCCTCGGCATCGGCAACATCCTTGCAGCAAAGAAAGTGCTTGCAATGGCATGGGGCGAAAACCAGGCCAAGATTGTGAAAGCAGCCGTTGAAGACAAAGCTTCCGAGACAGTTCCTGCGTCATTCCTTCAGATGCACCGCAACGCCAAAGTTGTTGTCGACTTGTCGGCAGCAGAGCGTCTCACCCGCATCTGCCACCCATGGCTTGTTACTTCGTGCGAGTGGAACAACAAGATGATCCGCCGCGCCATTGCATGGCTTTGCGAGAAAACAGGCAAACCAATTTTGAAACTTACAAGCAACGACTATAACGAGTATGGCTTGAACGAACTGGCAGCACAGTTTGGCTCGGCATACAACGTGAACATCAAGGTGTTTAACGACATTCAGCACACCATCACAGGATGGCCAGGCGGCAAGCCCGACGCTGACGACACCGACCGTCCGGAGCGCGCCAAACCATATCCAAAGCGTGTGATTGTGTTCAGCCCGCACCCAGACGACGACGTAATCTCTATGGGCGGCACGCTGAAACGTCTCGTTGACCAGAAGCACGATGTGCATGTGGCTTACGAAACTTCGGGCAACATCGCAGTGGGAGATGAGGATATGTTCCGCTACATCCTCGTTATGGATCAAATCAAGAAAGAATTCGGTCTCGACACCGAACTTTATAATCAGAAATCAGAGGAAATCAAGAAGTTCCTCGCCGCAAAGCATCCTGGCGACGTTGACTCTCTCGATCTCCGTATGCTCAAGGGTCGCATCCGCCGTGCTGAGGCAAAAACAGCCTGCAACTGGATGGGTGTTAAGCCAGAGAACGTACACCACCTTGACCTGCCGTTCTACGAAACGGGTACAATCAAGAAGGGCGACCTCTCTGAGCGCGACGTGAAAATCGTGAAAGATTTGATTTCTTCAGTCAAGCCTCATCAGATTTTCGTGGCTGGCGACCTTGCCGACCCTCATGGCACTCACCGTGTCTGCACCGACGCTGTCCTCGCCGCTATTGACGAACTTCTTGACGATGGCGCAGAATGGATGAAAGAATGCCGCATCTGGATGTACCGCGGCGCATGGGCAGAATGGGAAATCGACCACATCGAGATGGCAGTTCCTATGAGCCCAGAGCAGCTCCGCTTCAAACGCAACACCATCCTCAAGCACCAGTCGCAGATGGAGAACGCTCCGTTCCTTGGCGACGACGACCGCTTGTTCTGGCAGCGTGCTGAAGACCGCAACCGTGCCACTGCTCAACTTTACAGCAGTCTTGGCCTTGCATCCTATGAGGCAATGGAGGCGTTTGTAGAATATCATCCTATCCGATAAAAAAAATTTTTATCAGCATACAATATGAACTAAATCTGTGCGTTATTGTTATAAGAAAAAGCAACAACAACAAATAAGTGAATCAGAGGTTAAGGAATCCGACGGATCGAGAGATTAGTCGGATTATTTTTTTATATATGTCTGGCATTCATTGGCGCGGTCGCAGCCCTTCCAGACGATGAATCTTTCTCCAAAACGTTCGCCCGCCACACAATAATTAAGGAGTCTGCGACTCTCCGAGTCTAAATAATTATTACAAATTGGATGAATTGTCGTACCTTTGTGGCATGGAATGGATAAACAGTGTGCTTTTTGAGCATTCGGCAATACAGGCTGTTGTCGTGATGGCTCTTATCATATTCTCAGGACTGGCGCTCGGCCGCATTCGTGTGGCTGGCATTTCGCTCGGTGTCACATTCGTGTTTTTTATGGGCATTTTCGCCGGTTACCTCGGCTTGTCGATCGACCATCAGATGCTCAACTATGCAGAAAGTTTCGGATTGGTGTTGTTTGTCTACGCCCTCGGTCTGCAAGTGGGACCGGGTTTCTTCAGCGCGTTCCAGCAAGGCGGACTGAAGATGAACCTCGCCGGACTGGTGCTGATTCTGCTCGGCACGCTCACCGCCGTGGCGATGAGCCTCGGACTTGGATACGGCATCGGCGACATGACAGGCGTGCTGTGCGGAGCCACGACCAATACCCCCGCGCTTGCCGCTGCCCAGCAGACGCTTGTGCAGCTTGGGCTTCCGGCAGAAACGGCAGCCCTCGGTTGTGCCGTCACCTATCCGCTCGGTGTGGTGGGCGTGATTTTCGCCATCATCGTTCTGCGCAAGTTCTTCACCCGCCCCGGCGACTTGAAAGAGCGCGAGGCAAATCATTCCGACCATACGTTTATCGCCACGTTCGTAATCAAGAATCCGGCAATCTTCCACTATGCAATCGGTGATGTGCAGCGGTCGTCGACGTCGCAGTTCATCATTTCCCGACTGTGGCGCTCCAAAGAGCTGATAATGCCCACGTCGCGTGTCACCCTTGAGGAAGGCGACCGCATACTCGTTGTCACTACGGAGAAAGACGTGGAGGCACTCACAATCCTTTTCGGAGAACGCGAGAACCGCGACTGGAACCACCACGTGAATTGGAACAAGCTTGACCGTCAGTTCGTGTCGCGCCACATCATCGTGTCGCGTCCGGAAATCAACGGCAAGCGTCTTGGTTCGTTGCGTTTGCGCAACACGTTTGGCGTCACGGTGTCGCGTGTGCTGCGCAGCGGCGTGATGCTTCTTGCCACCCCCGACCTCGTGTTGCAGATGGGCGACCGGCTCACGATGGTGGGCAACGCTTCCGACATAGAGAATGCTGAGAAACTTATAGGCAACCGTGCCGGCTCGCTCAATGAGCCGAACCTTGCGGTGATTTTTGTGGGCATCTTCCTCGGACTCGCATTGGGAATGATTCCAATCAGCCTGCCGTCGACCGACGTGCCTGTGCGTCTCGGACTTGCCGGCGGACCGATTGTGGCAGGACTGCTGATGGGCCGCTACGGACCGCGTCTGCACATGGTCACCTACACCACGCGTTCTGCCAATCTGATGCTCCGCGGCATAGGCTTGTCGATGTATCTTGCCTGTCTCGGCCTTGACTCCGGCGCACATTTCTTCGACACGCTTGTCGGACCGCAGGGACTTGCCTGGATTTCGCTCGGAGTAGTGCTTACCGTTGTGCCGACAATCATCGTAGGCATAATGGCGATGCGGTGGTTCAAATTCAACTTCGGGGAGACGTGCGGCATGCTTTGCGGCGCCATGGCCAACCCGATGGCGCTCACTTATGCCTCCGACAACATCAAGGGCGACGCGCCGGCGGTGAGCTATGCCACCGTCTATCCTTTGGGTATGTTTGTGCGCGTCATTATCGCGCAGCTGCTCATCCTTATGCTGTAGAAACTTAGCTGGAAAACAAATAAACGAATCTAATATAAACTCAAAAACTAATATCTATGATTAAAAATCTTTTAGGGAAAATGCTGCTTGCCGTAGCGGCGGCTGCATTATGGAGTTGCGGCGGCGTGGAACGCCCGGTGGAGTATGTTGCAGTGAAAATCGACGGCTCTGAACTGTGGAGCATCATCGACGCCAAGTCGGGCGAGGTGGTGTGCAAGGATGAGTTCAAGGCATCCGGGGTGATGACCGATGGCGAGATGCTTTATCTGTCGCTTGAAGACGGCACCAAGGAAGTCTACAACATCAACAACGTGAAAACTCCGGTTGCTTCCAAACTTGTCGATGTGGCACCTTTCAACGGCAACGACGTGACGGTGGCTGTGAAGGAAGGCAAGGCTCCGTGTATCATCGACCGCGAAGGCAAACAGGTGGCGCAGCTGCCGAATTCAGTGACGCAGGTGGGCAACTTCTGTGAGGGGCTGGCGCCGTTCTGCCAGGGAGATTCCTTGTGGGGATATATCGACACGAAAGGCAAGGTGGTTATCAACCCCAAATATGATGCCGCTGAATTTTTCACCGACGGCTTGGCTGCCGTGGGTGTTGGCAAAGGCGATGACATGACTGTGAAATTCATCGACAAGGACAACAAGGTGAAATTCACCATTAAGAAAGAAAAGTATAAGCTTTACGACTCAAATTTCAGAGAAGGCTATTTGCCGGTGGTGAAGAATGAAAAGATCGTGCTGCTCGACAAGGAAGGTAACGAGGCTGTGAAAAACGCCAAAATGGAGGAAGGCTATGGTGGCTACATAGTTTGCGACGGCAAGTTCGCTTTCTGCAAAGATGGCGAATTGGGTTTGATGAACGTCGACGGAGAAGTGCTTGTGCGCTCGAAATATGAAGAACTTTGGATAAGTCAGGACGGAACTATTGTGGCTTGCCTTAAAGATGGCGAAAAGGAAAGATACGGCATAATTGACGACAAAGGCGAAGAAGTGCTTCCATTTGATTATGACGATATCCGTCCGCTTATGGGCACAGGCAACATGCTGGTAAAGGAAGGCAAAACGTGGGCGCTTGTCAATAAAGAGGGCAAGGAGATTTCCAAGGACACCTACGACGCCGTGTCTTATACGTTGTCGGGAAAGTATCCGAGTCGGATGTTTGTGCGCAGCAATTATTTCGATGCCGAAGGCAATGCAGCGCTTGTGGCTAAGGAAATCACCGGCGACAGCTTCTTCGGAGTGAAGGCAGGCGTCACTGCCGCCGACCTGATAGCGTCGGGAGTGACCGACATCACCGGCGAAGCGTCCAACTACAGTTACCAGTCGGTGCTCTGCGTGACGCGCCAGCTTGGAATGCTTGGCAGCGTGGAGGCTTCAATCACGTTTACCGACGGCATCACATCACCGATTAAGGAGATTGAGTATGGATATTGGTACAACTACGAGAACATCGTGGGCTATGAGTTCAACAAGTCGTCTGTACCAATGATGGCGGAAGCGGTTGTGTCGGTAGGTCCGCAGTTTGCCAACCAGCGCGACAAGTTTATGGATGAGTTGTGCAAGAAAATCACCGGTCTTGGCTTTGTCAGCGACGGTGTCAGTGGCGACACGCGCAACTTTAAATTGGCGGGGCAGGACGAAAATAGTGGACGGTATATCACCGTTGAGCCGTCGGGCGAAGACGGAGTCAACGTGCACTACATCTATAATTGTATTTTCTGACTGTCGGCACACGGCTTGACAGACTGAAAAAAAGCAATACGCCCCGCAGCCTGCGGGGCGTATTGCTTTTTTTAGCGGTGTTTAGAAAATGTTCCACATGACATAACTTGTTAACAACTTGTTCGATAATGCGTGGAACAATGGAGTTATTAACAAAAAGGGCAAGTTATCAACAATTCCAGCAGTTTTTCCGGTTTTCGTTTTGTCGTTGAAATGAAAAGTAATTCCTTTGCATTCGTAAAACGAATAGACTATGGGTAAAATTATTGCTATCGCCAACCAGAAAGGTGGCGTCGGAAAAACAACCACATCCATCAATCTTGCAGCCTCGCTCGCCACGCTTGGCAAGCGGGTGCTCATCATCGATGCCGACCCGCAGGCCAATGCCACGTCGGGACTGGGTGTAGATCCGAAACAAATGTCTTCATCGATTTATGAGTGTCTTGTCGACGGCTATCCTCTGCGCGGCGCCGAATGCAGCACGTGTGTGGACAAACTCGACCTTGTGGGCTCGCGCATCGACCTTGTGGGCGCGGAGCTTGAACTCATCAACAAACAGAACCGCGAGCGGGTGCTCAAGGGACTGCTCGAAGAGGTGAGAGACAACTACGACTACCTGATCATCGACTGTTCTCCGTCGCTCGGACTCATCACGGTCAACGCGCTCACGGCGTCAGACTCGGTGATAATTCCCGTGCAGGCGGAATATTTCGCATTGGAAGGCATCAGCAAACTGCTCAACACGATACGCATCATCAAATCGAAGCTCAATCCGCAATTGGAAATCGAGGGCTTCCTTCTGACGATGTACGACGCGCGTCTGCGCCTCGCCAACCAGATTTTCGACGAGCTGAAAGGGCATTTCGGCGATATGGTGTTTGACACTGTGATTCCACGCAACACCCGTCTGTCGGAGGCTCCGAGCCACGGGCTTCCAGCCATCCTTTATGATTCGACAAGCCGTGGCGCCACAAGCCACATGCAGCTCGCCAAAGAATTACTCAAACGCAACAAACAGTAACCGCTATGTCAAAGAAACTTATGGGACTCGGCCGTGGACTCGACTCGCTGATTTCGATGGACAACATCCAGACCAGCGGTTCGTCGGCTATCAATGAGATTGAACTGTCGCAGATTTCTCCAAACCCCGAACAGCCGCGTGCATGGTTTGACGAGGAGTCGCTTGAAGAGCTTGCCTCTTCGATACGCGAGCTTGGAATCATACAGCCGCTCACGCTGCGCAAACTCGGAGCAGACCAATATCAGATAATTTCGGGCGAACGCCGTTACCGCGCCGCCAAGAAAGCCGGACTGACAACGGTGCCGGCATATATCCGTACGGCAAACGACAGCGAGCTGACAGAGATGGCGCTCATCGAAAACATTCAGCGCGAGGACCTGAATGCCATAGAGGTGGCGCTGACGTTTAAAAAACTCATCGACCAATATCGGCTCACACAGGAGCAGCTGTCGACGCGTATAGGCAAGAAACGCGCCACAATAGCCAACTTCCTGCGTCTGCTCAAACTGCCGGCAGAGGTGCAGCTCGGTCTGCGCGACCGCCGCGTTGACATGGGTCATGCACGTGCGCTTCTGGCAGTGGAGAACCCAAAACTGCAACTGCGCCTTTACAATGAAATCCTGAAGAAAGGATTGTCGGTGCGCCAGGTTGAGGAGCTTGCAAAGGAATACAACGAGACCTCGGCGACAGAAGCGCCGAAGAAGGCGGCTTCGGCAAGCATCTCAAAGGAGTTTGAAAGCCTGAAGAAACACCTGTCGTCGGCGTTCCAGACCAAAGTGCAGTTCTCCTGCGACAAGCAAGGCAAGGGAAAAATAGCATTTCCTTTCAAGAATGAGGAAGAACTTGCCAGATTAATTACTATCTTTGACCGCGTAAAAGGTAACTTGGATTAGAAAATTTAGTAACAAAATTGAAATTTTTGTCAAAAGCCGCGTTCACAGGCAACGAAATATTAAAAAAAAGTATAGCATTGGCGCTATGCTTGGCTTTCTCATTCTCATTTCCTATCTTTGCTGATGAAAGTCAGCCGGATGGTCAAGGGATGGCGCCCGTTGATGGGACGGATACTCCCGACGCTGTGGTTGCTGTCGACTCGATGTCGATAGCCGAGCCTCTTGTCCGCACTGACATGGCTGCTGACTCCACTCTTGTGGCAGCCGCCGACTCCGTGCCATCGCCGATAGGCGTGAAGCGCATATTCAATCCCGACCCCAACCGCGCGCTGTGGCTTTCTGTCCTTTGTCCGGGTCTGGGGCAGATTTACAACCGCCGCTATTGGAAAGTGCCGATAGTGGTGGGTGGATACGTCGGTCTGGCATACGCCACATCTTGGAACAACAGGATGCTCTCTGACTATACGAAAGCTTATAGAGACATCATGGACAGCGATCCGAACACAAAAAGTTATATGGATTTCTATCCATCCACCACAAAGGAGGAGGACATCGACAAAACGTGGCTTACGAAGGCTCTGAAGTCGAAAAAAGACTTCTATCGCCGTAACCGCGACTTGTGTATCATCGGTATGGTCGGACTTTATGCCGTCTGCATTATTGATGCCTACGTCGACGCTTCGCTGTCGCATTTCGACATTTCGCCTGACCTCTCGATGAGCATTTACCCGTCGATTGAGCAGAACGACACGAAACCTTCTTTTGGAGTGGGCTGTGCTTTCACTTTTTAAAAGTTGAACCGCTAAAACGGAAAGGAAACAGATGAAGAAACAAATATTGGCATTGTGCCTGATTGCCGGCGCGGCGTTGACGTCGTTCGCCCGGCCTACTGTGCTTTCGCTGAAGGAGAACATTCAGGACAGCACTATCGTCTATCCACAAAGTTTTGAGACCGACACTCAGGAACTGATGAAGAACTGGTATCTTCAGAACTACGCAGTGGTTGACCGTTCGGGTGCCAACCTCAGCGATGTGCCTACGTCTGACAAAGATTTCATCGCACGGCTACAGAAGATGCCCACAGTCATTGAGATGCCATACAACGGAGTGGTGCGCAGCTACATCAATATGTACACGCAGCGCCGTCGCCAGCTGGTGGAGGAGATGCTCGGACTGAGCCTCTATTATATGCCGTTTTTCGAGCAGGCACTCGAGAAAGAGGGTGTCCCTTTGGAACTGAAATATCTGCCGGTGATTGAGTCGGCGCTGAATCCAGATGCTGTGTCGCGCGTGGGCGCCACCGGTCTGTGGCAGTTTATGCTGAACACCGCCAAGGGCTTGGGGCTGGAGGTGAACTCCATCATCGACGAGCGTCGCGACCCTATCCGCTCATCGGAAATGGCTGCAAAATACCTTAAGCAACTTTACAACATCTATGGCGACTGGTCGCTTGCCATCGCTTCCTACAACTGCGGTCCGGGCAATGTGAACAAGGCTTTGCGCCGCGCCGGAGGAACTGCCGACAAGAAGAAGGATTTCTGGGACATATATTTCTATCTGCCGCAGGAAACGCGCGGATATGTGCCTGCGTTTATCGCGGCAAACTATGTGATGACTTATTACAAGGACCACAACCTCGGAAAGTCGCTTGCACGTCGGCCTATTCTTACCGACACAATCCACGTGAACAAGCGAGTGCATTTCGAGCAGATATCGGCGGTGCTCAACATCCCGATGGAGGAGCTCCGCGTGCTCAACCCGCAATACCGCAAGGATGAGATTCCGGGCGACATCCGTCCGTATGCGCTTACACTGCCGTCGCAGCAAATCTACAGCTACATCGTCAGCGAGGACAGCATCGTTGCCCACAATGCTGCGCTCTATGCCCGCCGTGATGTGGTGGTGCCTGTCGATCCGTCGACAGTCAGCAACGACGATGGCGAGACGACAACGAAGCTTGTGGTGAAGTATCACAAGGTGAGACGCAACGAGACAATCTCGATGGTGGCGCGCAAATATGGCGTGTCGGTGTCGTCGATAAAGAAATGGAACGGTCTGCGCAGCAGCAGGCTTAAACGTGGGCAGACGCTGAAAATCAACACCTACAAGAAGGTGCGTGTTGAGCAGCCCGAAACCGAAGAGGAAGAAACGGTTGACGTAGAGGAAACCGTTGTGGCTGAAACAACTCCGGTGGCAGCTCCTCAGAAGAAAAAGAAAGAAACAACGACCACGACAACAGCTCCGCGCAATCCTGAGCGTCACAAGGTGCAGCGTGGCGAGACGTTGGCTTCGATTGCCGGACAGTATGGCGTGACAATCGCCGATATCCGTGAGTGGAACGACTTGAAGTCGGACAACATTATGGCTGGACAGGTGCTTGTGGTTGATGCCAAGAAGGCTGTCAAGAAGAGAAACGACACGCCTGCCGCTCCTGCAGTCCACACAGTGAAGTCGGGTGAGAATCTGTCGGCTATCGCCGATAAATATGGTGTCTCGGTTGCCAACCTTCGCGAATGGAACGACTTGAAGTCGGACAATATCCGTGTGGGCGACAAACTGAAACTCAAAGCCGACGGCAAAACCTCTACATCATCGCGCAGCCGCGACAATGAAGCGGCAGAGCAGACCCACAAGGTGAAGAAAGGCGAGACACTCGGGCAGATTGCTACGAAATATGGCGTGACGGTCGACGATCTGCGCAAGTGGAACAACATCAAGGGCAACAATATTGCCGCAGGTCAGAATTTGAAGGTCTACTCCGACAAGAAAGTGAACAGAAAGACAGATAAAACCGACAAGACGAGCAAGAAAAAGCAGAAAACCCACAAGGTGAAGAGAGGCGAGACGCTCGGAGAGATTGCAGAAAAATACGGTGTCGGACTTTCAAAACTTAAAAAAGCCAACGGCATCAAGGGCAACAACATCCAGATTGGACAGTCGCTGAAGATTCCGCAGTAACAAGAAGGTTGCCGTAAAAAAATAACGACCGCTCCGTGTGCTGACTAACAGTATGCGGAGCGGTCGCTTTTCTATGTTATGCGGATTTTCGGCAGCCTTAGATGCAGCTTGCGCAGACTCACATCCGAATTGAAAAATAGCACCTTGGCTGCAAGCTACGGCTCTATGGATTACCGCTTTGCGTGTGGTTTGTGGTTCAAAAGCAAAAAAAAGAGTTCTTTTATAGATAAAAACGATAATATCTTGTGAAAGTTGAAAAAATTTGCATTACCTTTACGAAATAATTGCAAAAAACAATAATTGCATGAAAAAGATTCAATACATCTTGTTGGCGTCGCTTGCGATAGGGGCTGGCGCGTCGGCTGCAAGTCTGCCCGAAGAGGCAGCGGCTATGGCAGAGCAGTTTCTCTCCCAGAAAATGGGCGGAAAGACCGCCGATGGCGG